>Ga0123356_10000586_pt1 | contig 40440 bp, 36 predicted proteins | sample TergutEmb28metaG_2_FD_92546 | JGI IMG/M metagenome (GOLD analysis project Ga0123356, IMG submission 92546) | Embiratermes neotenicus P3 segment gut microbial communities from Petit-Saut dam, French Guiana - Emb289 P3 | ecosystem: Host-associated > Arthropoda: Insects > Digestive system > Gut ...
CAAATCCCGGGGGAATACAAAGCTTTTCGTATTCCCCCGAGTTTTGGCCGGTTGTTATTTTTTAGTTTACCGTTTTGATATAATCGTAGCTCACTTTGACCGACTCCAGCGGCGGGTAGTTGACGCACGCGTCCTGCTCCACGGTGCCGTACTTGACCCCGAGCTTTGCCGCTGCCTCGATGACGCATCCCCAGCACACGTTTCCGCTGCCTATTTCCGTGGGGGTTTTTGTATCGTCCACGTCTTTTATATGTATGTTTGAGGTGAGGCGCCCGCCGAGCTTGTTCAGTACGGCCACCACGTCGGCCCCGGCGGCATAGGCCCAGCCCACGTCGATCTGGAATTTTATGGAGGGGGCATTTTCGGCAAAGATATCTATCACCGTTTTTTCGCCGTATTTGGTGGCGAATTCCCCGGTGTGGTTGTGGAATCCCGCCTCATAGCCCGCGGAGATGATCTTTTGCGCCGCGGCCTCGAGCCTTTTGGCCGTGGCTACTGCCTTTTCCTCGGTGTCCGTGCCGTCGATCCACGGCACCACGATGGAGCCGGCCCCGATGGCTTTGATAAATTTTACCACTGTGTCGAAGTTGTTTTCGATTTCGTTTATGCCCACGTGCGCCCCCGTGGCAAACAGCGAGTGCTTTTTAAGAAGGCAGCCCACTTCTTCGCCGTGATCGGGGTCGTAGGTCATTTCGACGCACTGATAGCCGGTTTCCGCGACTCTTTTCAAGATTTCGTCATATCCCAAGCCGATTTCGCTTCTTATGGTGTAAAGCTGAAGCCCTATGATGAGTTTCATAAAATTTTCCCTCCTGATTTTATTTTTATTTTTTAATTTTTCATTCCTTTATCTGTTCGACGACAAACGATTCCAAAATATCCGATTCCTGTATGTCGTTGAATTTTTCCAATCCGATTCCGCACTCAAACCCCTGGGCCACTTCCCTCACGTCGTCCTTGAAACGCCTGAGCGATGAAATCTTGTCCTCGAATATCACGATTCCGTCCCTGACCACGCGTATCTGCGAATTTCTCGTGATTTTGCCGTCCTGCACGTAGCTGCCCGCGATCGTGCCCACATTCGGGACCCTGATCGTCTGGCGCACCTGCGCGTGCCCCAGCAGCGCCTCCTTGAACTTGGGCGCGAGCATGCCCTTCATCGCGGCGTTTATCTCCTCTATACATTCGTAGATCACCCTGTATGTGCGCACATCCACGCCCCTTCTCTCCGCCGCGTCGATTGCGGCCTTGTCGGGGCGCACGTTGAAGCCGACCACTATCGCGTTCGAAGCCGAGGCGAGCAGTATATCCGATTCCGTTATGCCGCCCACCGCGCTGTGTATCGCCTTTATTTTCACTTCTTCGGTGGATTCTTTCAAAAGCGAGGCGCGGAGCGCTTCCACCGAACCCTGGACGTCCGCTTTTATTATAATGCCCAGCTCTTTTACGCCGCTCTTGACCTGCGAAAACAGATCTTCGAGGGTGATGTTGGAAGAACTCTTGAAATGTTCTTCCTTGTCCTCGGATTTTCTCTGCTCGACAAGTTCCCTCGCCATTTTTTCGTCTGCGACCACCCGGAACGTATCGCCCGCGTTCGGAGTCTCTGAGAGGCCTATGATCTCCGCGGGCATTGAGGGCCCGGCGGATTTCAGGCTCTTGCCCCTGTCGCTGTTCATGGCTCTCACTCTGCCCACCGCCATTCCCGCAATCACGATATCGCCGGATTTCAAAGTGCCGTTCTGCACCAAAACCGTGGCGACAGGGCCTTTCCCCTTGTCCAATTTGGCTTCTATGACCACGCCCTGCGCGGGCCTTTCGGGATTGGCCTTGAAATCTTTCATGTCGGCGGTCAGCAGTATCATTTCGAGCAGCTCGTCTATTCCCCGGCCCGTAATCGCCGAAACCGGCACGCACACGATGTCCCCGCCCCATTCCTCGGGGATGAGCTCGTACTTGGTGAGGTCCTGTTTTACCCTGTCGGGGTCGGCCTGGGGTTTGTCCATTTTGTTTATGGCCACGATTATGGTGACATTCGCCGCTTTGGCGTGGTTTATCGCCTCGACTGTCTGCGGCATGATTCCGTCGTCGGCGGCCACTACAAGAATGGCGATATCCGTGCATTTGGCGCCCCTCGCACGCATGGCGGTAAACGCCGCGTGGCCGGGCGTATCCAAGAAGGTTATTTCCCTTCCGTTTACCTCGACTCTGTAGGCCCCTATGTGCTGGGTGATCCCGCCCGCTTCGCCCGCGGTCACGTTTGTGTGCTTGATGGCGTCCAAAAGCGACGTCTTGCCGTGGTCGACGTGCCCCATCACAACCACCACCGGCGCCCTGGGCGCGAGTTTTTCTTCGGGGTCGGCGAAATCGTCAAACAGCTTGTCTTCTATGGTCACCACAACTTCTCTCTCGACTTTCGCGCCGAATTCCATGGCGACAAGCCCAGCCGTGTCGTAGTCTATCTCCTCGTTCACATTGACTTTCACGCCGAGCATGAATAATTTTTTCACCACTTCGGCCGAGGTTATCTGGAGCTTGGAGGCGAGCGCCGAAGGGAGTATTTTCCCCGGAAGTATGAGCGAAAGCTGTTTTTTCTTCGCTTTTTCCTGTTCTTTTTCCTGCTGTATTTTCCGGAGTTTTTCGAGGGCGAGTTTTTCCTTGTCTATCGGCCTGCCGGATTTGTCCCTTTCGTAGGGCCTGCCGCGCTGATAGACCGGGGGTTTTGGAGGCTTTGGCTTGTCGGCGGCGGGCGCTCCCCTGCCCTTTCCGGGCTCCGGGACGAAAGTGTCGAGATTTTCGTTGTATTTCGACAAATCAACGCTCGTAGTCCTGGTGTCCACTATTTTCGCGGATTCATTTTTTACCCCCGCGGTCACTTTGATGTTGTCGCTTGAAATGATATCGACCTTATCCCCGGGCCTCGGCGGCCGAGGCGCTCCCTTGAAATCCGGGCCGGGCCGTTTTTGGCCTTTGTCATTTTTGTCGTTTCTGATATTTTTGCCGTCTTTGCCGTCTTTGCCAAAAGCGGGATTTGAAAAATCGCGCTCTTTTCTCTGCGGCTGGTTCGGATCTTTGGGCCGGGGAGGCTGCGGCTGAGGCCGGGGTTTTTGCTGCTGCTGCGGCGCGGCGGTTTTTGGTTTTTCGGGCGCCTTTGGTTCTTTAATTTCTTCTTTTACTTCCGCTTTAACCTCTTCTTTAATCTCTTGCTTGCTCTCTTGTTTGATCTCTTCTTTAGGCTCCTCTTTGGGCTCTTCTTTTACTTCCGCCTTGATCTCTTCTTTGATCTCTTCTTTGGGTTCTTCCTTTGTGGGCGCCGTATCCGCTTTATCCGCGGCTTCCTCTTCGATTTTTTCGGGTTCCGGTTTTTTTGTCTTCGGAGCGTACATATAAACATCCAAGTCCTCGACCTGATTTTGCCGGGTCAGAAATTCGAAGATAAGATCCAAGTCGGGGCTTTCGAGAGCAGCCGTCGTATTTTTGGCCGGTAAGCCGTATGATACCAAAATATCCGATATATCCTTGCCTTTTAAATTGAAATTCGCGGCAATCTCCCTGAGTTTGAATTGTTTAATCGCCATATTGTTTTAATGCACCTCCGTAGAATTTTCGGTTTTTATTTGCTCTGTTAAAGATTCGAGTATTTCGTCCGAGATTTTTACTTCCAAGTTTTTGTCGAATCTTTTCGCTTTCACAGCTTTTTTAAGGCAGTTCACGTCGTGGCATATATACGCCCCGCGCCCCGATTTTTTACCTTTTAAATCTATGCTTATTTCGTTTTCCGGGCTGCGCACCACTCTTATCAGCTCGTTTTTGTTTTTTGACGCGCCGCACCCGAGGCACTTTCTTTGAGGTATCCTCTTCACCGCAGGCATTATATTTTCCCTCCGCCCATATGCAACTTATTCAATGGCCGCCGACGTCTTTATATCTATTTTGTACCCCGTGAGTTTGGCGGCCAAGCGCGCGTTCTGCCCTTCTTTGCCGATTGCCAGCGAGAGCTGGGAGGCTTCGACCACCGCGCGGCAGCTCTTCTCCTTTTCGTCTACGCCGACCTCGAGGACTTCCGCCGGGGAAAGCGCCGCTTTTATGTACTCCGCGGGATCTTCGGAGTATTTTATCACATCGATTTTTTCGGCTCCGAGCTCTCCCACCACCGCATTGATCCTGCTGCCCTTCGCCCCTATGCAAGAGCCCACCGGGTCCACATCGGCGTTTTGCGAGCTGACCGCTATTTTGGTCCTTGAGCCCGGTTCCCGGGCTATGCTGTTTATGATCACGGTTCCGTCGCCTATCTCCGGGACTTCAAATTCAAACAGGCGCCTCACCAAGCCCGCGTGTTTTCTCGACAGGGTTATGAGCGGGCCTTTCGCCTGATTTTTGACTTCGATCACATATACTTTTATGCGGTCGCCTTCTTTTATTTCTTCGCCGGGTATCTGCTCCGATTTGATGAGCATCGCCTCGCCCTTGCCTATATCGAGTATCGCGTTTCCCGAGAGAGGGTCGATTTTGTACACGACGGCGGATATGAGCTCCTCTTTTTTGCTTTCGTATTCCTTTATCAGAAGTCCCCGCTCGGCTTCCCTTATCCCCTGGATTATGACCTGTTTGGCGGTCTGCGCGGATATTCTGCCGAAGTCCTTCGGCTTGAATTCCAGTTCGGCCACGGAACCTATGGTATACCTGCGGTTTATCTTCTGCGCTTCCGCCAGATCTATCTGCAAGGCGGGGTTTTCCACTGTTTCAACCACATCCTTGAGCTGAAACACTTTCATTTCCTTTTTGTTTTCGTTCAAATACACTTTCACGTTGGAATTGCCGCTGTCGCGTTTGAAAGCGGTGACAAGCGCGGTCTCTATCTTTTCCATCATGTACTGCTTCGATATGCCTGTTTCCTCCTGAAGCGCGTCAAGCGCGGCGAAAAATTCGACGTTCATTTTCTTACTTTTTTCTCCCTGTAATGTATATATTTATTATATATCGATTTCATCGCGCGCGTAAATATGCGCGATCTCGTTTTTTTTGAGGGTGAGCGCCGCCGCGCCCGCCAGTTCAAACACAAAGTCCCCTTCGGGGCCTCCCGCTTCTTTTAAAACCGCTTCAAAACTTTTGTCCCCCGCCAGCTCGTTTTTGGCGAAGAGCTTGACTGTCACCTCTTTGCCCGTGTATTTTTTCAGCTGCCCGGCGTTTTTCAGCTCCCGGTTCAATCCGGGCGAGCCCACGGCGAGGCAGTAGCTGTTTTCAATCGGGTCCTCCCGGTCCAAAACAGGCGTGACGGCCCGCGTGACCTTTTCGCAGTCCTCAAACGATATGGGAACACCCGAAGGGTTTTCGATGGTTATCTCGAGCTGCCACTGACCGTCGGCGCTGTAGTATTCGAGATCCCAGATCTCATAGCCCAGACCCGCGATTTCGGGCTCCAGGAGCTTTTTTGCCGCCTGTTCTATCTGAGCCTTTGACTGCGCGGCCGCGCGCGGTTTGTTTTTGCTGTTTTTTTCTTTTTTTATCCCCAAATCAAATAATCTCCGTTTTTATCAGGTATTTCAGGCTTTTCCGCTCAGCCTGTTTATATTGTTGGCCAGATATCCGGCTCCGAACCCGTTGTCTATATTTACCACCCCGACCCCGCTCGCGCATGAATTAAGCATGGTCAAAAGCGCCGACAGCCCGCCGAGATTTGCCCCATAGCCCCTGCTTGTGGGCACGGCGATGACCGGTTTGTCGGTGAGCCCCCCCACCACGCTGGCCAAGGCCCCCTCCATTCCCGCCGCCACTATGATCACATTCGCCTCTTTTATCTTGTCCAACCGCGAGAGCAGCCGGTGCAGCCCCGCCACGCCCACGTCGTAGACCCTCTCCACGCCGTTTCCCAAAAATTCCGCCGTGACCGCCGCCTCCTCGCACACGGGCACATCCGCGGTCCCCGCCGAAAAAACGGTGATCAGCCCTTTGTTTTTTAAAAAAGGGCGGCCCAAAACCGTTATGATCCTGCAAACGGAATGGTGAACGGCGTTTGGGTATATTTCTTTTACGGCGCCGTATGTTTCTTCGGGGACCCTGGTGATCAGGATATTTTCGGCGCCGTTTTTTTTCATGTTGGAGACGATGCCGGCTGTCTGCTCTATGGTTTTGCCTTCGCCCAGTATGACTTCGGGGCAGCCCGCCCGAAGTTCCCTGTTGTAGTCGATCACCGCATATTCCAGATCCTCAATGGGCTTGTATCTGAGCCGCTCCACCGCTTCGTCTACGGAAATATCGCCGTTTTTCAGGCTTAAAAGCATTTGTTTTACATCCATAACATCACCACAGCTCCAGACAGTCGAACATCACCTCTATTTTCGACACGTTGAATTTTTTTGTTTCCTCCGTATTTATTTCTATTTCTTCGGTATACGGCTTCAGCACGTCGTCCATCAGATAGGATTGTATCTCGGTGAGTATGACGCTTCTCCACGGGACGTTGTTGTCGAGGTCCGGTGCCTCGCCCGCAGGCAGCAGCTCGTATCTTTTCATTATGTGCATGCCGTAATCGCTCTCCACTTTTCTCACTTCGCCGATTTGCATATCGAATGCCGCCTTCACGAATTCCGGCACAAAATTGGTGCTCTCGCCGACCGTGTAACCGTCGGGATAAAAGGCGGCGCCCGGGTCTTCGGATTCGGAAAGAAATTCCTCGAAATCCTCCCCGGCCGTTATGCGGCTGTATATATCCTCGACCTTCGCCTGCCTCGCGGCCATTTCTTCATCGGAAAATTTATCGGGGCTGCCGTCGGGGCCCATGGTCCCGGGGCTGTAGAGTATCAGTATGTGCTTCACTCTCGCGCAGCTCTCTTCATAGATCATATTTATCATATCGTCCGTGATTTTTCTTTTGCCGGTTTCAGAGTCGAACAGATCCTTTCCGAACAGCCCGGTGAGCGCCTCGTATTTTTTTATTTCTTTGTATATCTTTTCGTTTATTCCCAATTTTTTCAGTTTTGAATTAAACAGGGATTTTGAGTTTTTGTAATACGCGCCTATTATCTCCTCTATTGCGCCGTCTATATTTTTAAGGTCCTTGTCTGAGAGCTTTATGTCGTTTTCCCTGCAATACACCGAAATGGCGAGCAGCTGCCCAAGCGATGATTCGGCCTGCCTTTTCACCATGGAACCCCAGGTGGCGGGCGAGGCGTAAAACTGGGACCACAGCTCCGGTATATCGCTTAAGCCCGTCGGGTCCTCGGGCATCGAAGCGCCGTAAATCGCCTGATAATAGCCGAACAGCATCCTCGTTTTGGCATAACTGAGATAATAGCCGTATATTTCCGGCGAAACCGTCTCCGTGATTTTGTCGCGGCTCAGGCTCATGGCGGGCTTTTTGCCCAAGGCGCAGGAGGACGCGGCGGCGCACGCAAAAACAGCGGCGGCTAAAATCAAAAAACAACACGTCCGCAAAAAATACCTTTTTGTTTTCCTGTTTTTGCTCATAAGCTCACCCCTGTTTCAAAAAACTGTCCAGCCATATCTCCCCTATTTCAAAAGCCTCGTAGAGCGAGTCTTTTTCCCCGAATTTGACGATTTCCTTCGTATTGCTGTCGGAACTCTGGATCAATATCAGAACCTTTGTGGCGATCTCATGGCCCTTTTCCTGCTTGGTTTCCTTTATGGTCAGGGTCATGACATATTTATCGGTTTTCGCGTCGCCGAAACAGATTACATTGTCCTTGCGCACAAGGGGTTTGCTTTTGTATGTAAGCGCCGCGTCTTTGTTTTCACCCATTTAATTCTTCTGACGTTCCTTTCTCACGTTTTACGGATTTTTGCCGAAGGGACGCCGCCGGGGGCGCGTCCCTTATGGAAAATATATAAATCAAAGCGCCCCTTTTGCCTTTTCGGCTAAGGCGGCAAACGCGGCTTTATCCGATATGGCAATTTCCGAGAGCATTTTCCTGTTTAAAGTCACTCCGGCTTTTTTGAGCCCGTTTATGAACCTCGAGTAATTTATGCCGTTTACTCTCGCCTGAGCGGATATCCGGGTTATCCACAAAGCCCGAAAGTCCCTTTTTTTCTGTTTTCTCCCCACATAGGCGTAGTTCCCGCTCTTCATGACCGCTTGCTTGGCCATTTTGAAATGTTTCGATTTCGCTCCCCAGTAACCTTTGGCGGCCTTCAGCACCTTGTTTCTTCTTTTGCGCGTCATGATCGCGCCTTTTACCCTTGCCATGAAATTATCCTCCTAAAAAATTATAATCTTGAAATACCGACAGAAAACACCTTACGCGTAGGGCATCTGCTTTTTTACGGCTCTTATGTTGGATTCATGCAGATACGCGCCCTTTTTGAGGTGCCTCTTTCTTTTGGTTTCCTTGAGGTGGACCTGATGGCGCCTGTGCTGATGGGAGTATTTGACTTTTCCTGTTTTGGTCATGGAAAAACGCTTCGCCGTGGCTTTATGGGTTTTCATTTTGTTGCCCATTCTTATCAATCCCTTCTGTAAAAAATATTGTGTATATCAAGCATTAGGTCTCTTTTTTTTCGCCCGGAGACTCCTCTCCGGCGGTTTTGGCCGGCTTTTCATCGGCTTTTGTCTTTTTTGGGGCTATGAACATGGATATGCGCCGCCCTTCGCGCACCGGTTTCTTTTCCACCACGGCAAAGGCCTCGCAGGCCTGCTCGAATTTTTCGAGCATCTGGTACCCGAGCTCCATATGGGCCATTTCCCTGCCCCTGTTGAGCTCAAGCGATATTTTGACTTTGTTGCCCGCTTCGATAAATTTTTTGGTCTGGGCGAGCCTCGTGTTGAAATCGTGGACGTCGATATTCCAGGAAAGCTGCGTCTCTTTGGTTTCCACGATCACTTGTTTCTGCTTTTTTTTGGCCTCTTTGTTCTTTTTGGCCTTTTCGAATTTATACTTGCCGTAATCCATAATCCTGCACACGGGGATTTGGGCCGTAGGGGCGATCTCCACCAAGTCAAGCCCTTTTTCCGAAGCCATGTTCAGCGCGTCCCTTGTGCCGAGCACCCCCACCTGATTTCCCAGATCGTCGATGACCCTCACTTGGGGCGCTTTGATTTCATTGTTGACGGAAAGATCTTTCGTGCCGATGTATAAACACCTCCAAAAATGTTTAAAATATGCGAAAAAATAAATAAAGAGCGAAAAAACAAATTTCCCCGCCCCGGCTGCAGGCGCACGACGGCAACAGCCGCATACGCGCATAAATTTCGGATATCGACCATACGACCCAAAACAAAAGCCTATGGTGAGAACGGAGACGTTCTGCTTCTTTTTACATCACGCGTACCATTATACCACGCAAACTTGATTTTGTCAAGCCCTTTTTTGATTTTTATAAAAAATTTGTTGTTTTTGAAATTGTTAATTTTTTGGCAATATAATGTTTTATTCTTGCAATAAGGCCGTATATCGTGTATAATACTTAAAGTAAAGTATTTTAAGAATGCGGGATGGGGGACGCCGGGTATGAAAAATGTGAGCAGGGTCTTGTTTGTTTGCACGGGCAACACGTGCCGCTCGCCGATGGCCGAGTATTATTTCAACAGCGAAATAAAAAAAACCGGCGGCAAAATCTTTGCTTGCTCGCGCGGGCTCTTCGCGCATCCGGGAGAGCCGATGTCGGAGGGGGCCCTCGAGGCTTTGGCTTCAAAAAATATCGCGGGCCGCGAGCACAGATCGAGGCAAATCGACGAGGAAATCATAAAAAATTCCGATCTCGTCTACGGTGTGACAATCCATCACGAGGCCCGGCTGAAACAGCGGTTTCCCGATTTTGCGGACAAGATATTTGCAATGGCAGAGGATATAGGAGATCCGTTCGGGGGCAGCTTTGAGACCTACCGGAGATGTTTTGAAAACATACGAAAATCCGTCGATGTCGTCGTCAAATCCCTGTCGGAGGACAATTTGGAAAATGGCTGAAATCACAGCTTTCCGCCCCGAGCATATAGACGCCGTTTTCGAAATCGAAACCGAAAGTTTCGGCGACCCGTGGTCAAGGCGTTCCTTCGGCGAAATCTTAAACAGCCCGTCCGCCGCGGGTTTTATCGCACTTGAGGGCTGCGGGGCCGCGGGGTATCTGATCATGCTTTGCATACCCCCCGAAATCGAAATACTGAACATAGCCGTGAAAAAATCCCTGCGCCGCAAAAAAATCGCGACCGGATTGTTTGGCGCCGCGCTCGAATATGCGAAATCCCAAAAAGCCGAAAGGCTGTTTCTGGAAGTCAGGAAGTCGAATGAGGGCGCGCTGAAACTGTATCAAAAATTGGGGTTTCAAACCGTCGGAACGCGGAAAAATTATTACGCGAACCCCCGCGAGGACGCGTTGCTCATGAGTTTGAGGGTTTGGTAGAAAAAATGTTGGTACTCGGTATAGAATCCTCCTGCGACGAGACCTCGGCTGCGGTGGTCGGGGACGGGAGGGAAATTTTGTCGAATATAGTGCTCTCGCAGGCCGGCCTCCACGCCCCTTACGGCGGGGTCGTGCCCGAGATCGCCTCGCGGGCGCACACCGAAGCGATTTATACGCTCTGCGAAAACGCCTTGAAAGAGGCCGGAATCGCCGCTTGGCAGCTCGGAGCGGTAGCCGCCGCATATGCCCCCGGGCTGATCGGGGCGCTTCTGGTGGGGCTCAATTTCGGAAAGGCCCTGGCCTACAGGCAAAAACTGCCCTTTGTCGCCGTAAACCACATAAAAGGCCATGTGGCCGCCGCATATCCGGAATACAAAAATCTCGAACCGCCGTTTTTGGCTTTTGTGGCCTCGGGAGGGCACACCTCCATAATGGAATGCGCGGAGTATACCGGATTCAAGCTGCTCGGCAGCACGCGCGACGACGCGGCAGGGGAGGCATTCGACAAAACGGCGAGGGCCATGGGCCTCGGGTATCCCGGCGGGGCGGCGATAGAAAAATACGCCGCACTCGGCGATGCACACAGTGTAAAAATCCCGCTGGCCGCCGTCCGGGGCAGCGAGCTCGATTTCTCCTTTTCGGGGGTGAAAACCCACATAATCAACCATATAAACGCGTTAAATCAAAAAAACGGCGGCTTGACCGAAAAAGACAGGCGCGACATCGCCGCTTCATTCACCGAAAACATCGTTTTGTCCGTTGTTTCGAGGATAAAACGCGCATTGGAAATAACCGGACACAGCGCCTTGGTTTGCGCGGGGGGCGTTCTGGCAAATGGGGATATACGCAAAGCTTTGGAAAAGCTGTGCGGGGACTTGAATGTGGATTTATATATCCCCGGCAAACAATACTGCGGGGACAACGCGGCGATGATAGCCTCTCAGGGCTATTATGAATTCAAAGCGGGCAGCGCGGCAGCCCTGAGCCAAAACGCTTTCGCCTCCGTTGATTTGGACTAAATTTCCCGGTTATCCACAGTTTTTCGCCGAATATTCTGTGGATATTGTGGATAAGTCCCCAAAAAACCGCGCGTTTTTTAAAAAACACCAAAAAAAGATAAATATATAAGGAGGCAAAAACCTTGATTATGGATAGAAAAAAAGCGGTGGAAGCCGCCGCCGAAAAATTCGCGGAACTCATGTATTCGCAGCTCGAGCGCGTCGATTTGATGGACGCCGAGCCTGATTTTACGGATTTTTCCAAACTCGACAAAATCGTGATCGGAATTTGCGGAGGCGACGGCATCGGCCCGATGATAAGTTCCGTCTCCCGTGATATTCTGGAATTTTTGCTGGGGGAGGATATAAAATCCGGAAAGGCAGAGCTGAAAACAATCGAAGGGCTGACAATTGAAAACAGAATAGCGCAAAACAAACCAATCCCCGGCGACGTGCTCGAAGAGCTTAAATCGTGCCATGTCATATTGAAAGGGCCCACCGAGACCCCGCAGGCGGGAGACGGCAGGCCCAATATCGAGAGCGCCAACGTCGCCATGCGCAAAGCGCTCGACCTGTTCGCCAATGTGCGCCCGGTCAAGGTGCCCGGGCTCGGAATCGACTGGACCTTTTTCAGGGAGAACACCGAAGGCGCTTACGCAATCGGCAGCAAAGGGTTCACTATCGGCAATCTGGCGGTGGATTTTACCGTGACCACCGACCCGGGCTCCGAAAGGATAGCGAAACTCGCCTTTGAATTCGCGAAAAACAACAACAAGGACCACGTGACCATTGTGACCAAGGCCAACGTGATCAAGACCACCGACGGCAAATTTTTGGACATATGCAACGCCACAGCCAAAGATTATCCCGGTATAAAAGTCTCGGAGCGCTACGTCGACATAATGGCCGCAGAGCTGATCAACGACGTCCGCCGCCGCGACTTTCAGGTATTCATACTGCCCAATCTCTACGGGGACATACTGACCGACGAAGCGGCAGAATTTCAGGGAGGGGTGGGCACCGCGGGCTCGGCCAACATCGGCAAAAAATACGCCATGTTCGAAGCGATCCACGGAACGGCTCCGCGGATGATCAAAGAAGGCAGGGCGAAATACGCCAACCCCAGCTCGCTGCTCAGGGCCTCGGTGCTGCTGCTTTCACACATCGGTTATCAAAACCGCGCGAAAATACTCGAGCGGGCGCTCGACGTCTGCACCCTCGAGGAAAAAAAGCTCGTGATCGACAGCCGGGGCACGGGGGCGACCTGCGCCGAATTCGGGGATTATGTGAAAGAGACAATTTTAAAGGTGATGTGAGATGACGCAAAAGCAAATATCGCCCGCGGTAAAAAACCGCCTGCCGAGATATTACCGTTATCTGTCGGAGCTGCTCAAAAATGAACGCTACAAGATATCCTCGGGGGAATTGTCCAAGCTCATGGCCGTGACCGCCTCGCAGATACGCCAGGACCTCAACTGTTTCGGCGGCTTCGGGCAGCAGGGCTACGGATACAATATAGAGCAGCTCCACGAGGAAATAGGGCGCATACTCGGCGTCAAACGCGGTTTTTCGGCGGTCATCGCCGGGACGGGCAGCCTCGGCGCCACATTGGCCAAAAGCGGGATATTTTCAAAACGCGGCATTTGCCTTCTCGCGCTCTTTGACAACGACCCCGAGGTGATAGGCAAGAAAATCGCGGGATTTACGGTGGCGGACATAAGATATGCTGCCGCCTACTGCCGCGAGCACAAAATCGATATAGCGGCGCTGACCCTGCCAAAGGAGGAAGCGAAGCCCGTGGCCGACATGTTCGCGGCGGCGGGAGTCAGGGGCTTCTGGAATTTTTCGAATATGGAGCTCAAAATCGACAGTCCGGGCGTCAAAGTGGAAAATATCCACATGGGCGACTCCCTGATGATGCTGTGCCTGCAGCTGAACAATTGAAATTCGGCAAATTTTTCATTTCTTTCATTTTCTCAGCGTGTCCAAATCCTTGTATCCCGACAAGAATTTCAGCGCCCTCTCCACTGCGTCCTTCGAGTCTCCCCAGGGCTCGTTTTCGTTGTTGTAGTCGAATTTTTTGGTAAACCAGGTGACGTCGCCCAGCAGCTTTTCGGCGTAACTCACCATCACCGCCTTGCACTCGTTTGCGAAATCCTGATACAGCCTTTTTGACATGGAATAGGCCCCCACATGGAGCAGGTCCGCGTAGTGGCCGAGGCAGAAGCAGGGCTGTTTTGACAGCTTCTCTTTGAATTCTTTTTCGCGCTCCCATAGATAGGCGGTATTTTCGAGCATTTTTGTGAGGGAGTGGTTTATCTTGTCGCATATGTAGCAGCTCTGCGGCTGTTTTTCGAGTTTTTGGCCTTTGGAACCGAATACATTGCCCTTTAAGCTTTTCAGTATATTCAGCGAAAGGTGGCTCTCGAGGATCAGCGCGAGCCCGAGGCGGTTCTTCATGTTGAACATTATATCGTAATGTTTTCCGCAGAAGCCCTTTTTGTTGGTTTCGATCCTGATGTCGGGCTCCATCATCGCGCCCCCGAGTATCGCGTCCAATTCGGTGTCCTCGAGTTTTTTGTACAGCGAACACACCGGGCAGCCCGAATACAGATCAAACGCCTCGTTTACGGGTATCGTGTATATCGTTTCAATCATAAACATGTCCTTGTCTTTTTATGTTATTTGAGGGGTAATTCAGAATTATATGGATATATATTCATCCGGGGACAAAACAATCATAGAAAATATGGAAAATTTCGATTTCGCGGATATTTTCGGCTGCGGCCAGTGCTTTCGCTTCAATCAAACCGGCGGGGGCGAATTTTCGGGCGTGGCCCGGGGAAAACATCTGAGGGTCTCCCAAAAGGGCGGCAAAATAACTTTTTGGACGAGCCCCGAAGATTTTGAGCATGTCTGGCGGGAATTTTTCGATATCGACCGGGATTACAAAAAGATACTGCAGGAGCTCGGGCGCGATGAAACCTTGAAAAAGGCTTCGGATTTCTGCCCCGGGATCAGGATATTGAAACAGGAGCCCTTCGAGTGCCTGATCTCCTTTATAATCAGCCAGAACAACAATATCCCGAGGATAAAAAAAATAATCGAGAGCCTGTGCGAAAATTTCGGCGAAAAAATCGACCTCGGCGGCAAGGTTTTTCACGCCTTTCCCACAGCGGAAACCCTCGCCGGGCTGACGCTTGCGGAATTGGACGTCATAAAATCGGGCTTCAGGGCAAAATACATATCAAACGCGGCAAAAAAAGCTGCCTCGGGCGAAATAGACTTGGAAGCGGTTTGCCAAATGGACGCAAGCAGGGGCGGCGAGTATCTGCGGCAGTTAAAAGGCGTCGGCGAAAAGGTCTCGGCGTGCGTTTTACTGTTTGCCTACGGCAAATTGGAAGCGTTTCCGGTGGACGTCTGGATAAAAAGGGTGATGGAAAAATATTACGGAGGCGTCGGCTGCGAGCGGATTTTCGGGGAATACGCGGGGCTTGCGAATGCGTACCTGTTTTATTACGAAAGGGAAAAAGGGAAAAAAACATGATAACAAAAAGGGATACGACGGTGGGCTATCACTGCCCGTTCTGCGGAATGCCCGTGCTGAACAGGATAAACATATTCTCAATGGAGGGTAACCTGATCAAAATGAAATGCGTGTGCGGGGGAAGCGAGCTTTGCGTGCAAATATTAAAAGACCAAAAATACAAAATCACCACCCCGTGCATATTGTGCCCCAATCCGCACACATTCACATTGTCTTCAGCCGCCTTTTTCCAAAGGGAGCTGTTTTCGCTCTCGTGCAAGTTCACCGCTGTGGAAATATGCTTTATCGGCAAAAGCAATAAAGTATATGAGGCGCTGCGAAAAAATGAGGAAGAACTGATAAAGACTTTCTCGGATGCAAACGATTTGGAAAAGGACGCCGACAATCTGTTTTTTGACGACGATGAATACGACGACGATGACTATGAGGACTTTGACGGCGAAGACGATTTTTGGGATGACGGCGATTTCGACTGGGACGGCCTCGAATATGAAAAAAAAGAAGGCTTCATACTGCATAAAAACGAAAATTTCGAACCCGCGGAGTACGCCATAGAAGATATAGGGGATATAAAGATAAGCTCATATCAGGCCATAGGGCAGGTGCTGGGCGTCATATCGCGCATATACGACAAAAAAAAGATTTTTTGCAAATGCAGGAATTTTGACGGCGTGCTGACCATATCGGACAAGACCGTCCGCGTGGAGTGCAAAAACTGCGGCTCGTACAGGGACATAAAAGCCGCGAGCGTCCATGACGCGGAGTTCTTGGTCGAATCTGAGCAGCTGTATCTGGATTACGACGATTAAGTCAGAATTTCGCGATCAGCTTTTTGAACTGGGCGGGGTTTCTCACGGTTTTGCAGTGACTCCAGTGTTCGGGGAACAGCTGCTTGTAATAGTTATAGTTGAAACGCTCGTCCAACAGCAGCACTATCCCTCTGTCGGTTTCGGTGCGTATCACCCTGCCCGCCGCCTGCAGCACTTTGTTCATGCCGGGATACATATAGCCGTATTCGTAGCCCAGCCCGTTTTTTTCCTCAAAATATCTCTTTATCACGTCCCTTTCAGACGAAAGCTTAGGCAGCCCCACCCCCACGATCACCGCGCCGTTCAGCCTGTCCCCGGACAAATCTATGCCCTCCGAAAATATGCCGCCCATCACGCAGAACCCCACGAAAACCTTGGTTTTGCCGTCCTCACCCGCTTGAAACATCTCCAAAAACGCGCCCCGCGCTTCGTCGTTCATGCCGTAGGTCTGGATCACCGACGGGGTTTCGGGGTAGTTCTCCGCGAATATCTCATATACATTTTTCATATACTCATACGAAGGGAAAAACGCTATGTAGTTGCCCCCTTTGTTCGCCGTTATGTTTATATACTCTGCCACCTCGGCGTAGCTGTGCTCGCGCTGTTTGTATTTTGTGCTTATATTCGCCCCCACCACAAGGCACAGATTGGCCCGGTCAAAAGGGGAGCCTAAACTCTGCTCCAAGTCGTCCTCCGCCCCGCCCAAAACTTCCCTGTAGTACGAAAGCGGCGAAAGCGTGGCGGAAAATATGATCGAAGCCTTCGCGCGTTTTAAAGCTTCCCCGATCAAAAACGAGGGGTCAAGGCAAAACAGCCTGACCGCGAGGTCCGAACCCTCGGCGGATATGTAGGTCACATACCGCTCATCGTACAAATTCAGGGCCACGAAATACGCGATCACGTCAAAATAGGCCTGCAGCAGCTCGAGATACTGCGCCTTCTCTTCGGGAGGGGAAGCGGCGGCTATGTCCTTGTTTATCTGAAAATATCTCTCCACTTCAAACCGGAAATCGAGCAGAAGCGCGGCGAAGGCTTCGTCGTGTTCTTTTTGCGTTATATAGTTTTTGTGGCTGTTCTCCTCGCCGACGCAGCGTTTTTTGTATTCGGCCATGCTCTTGTTTATATCGGTTATGCATTTCTTTAAGACCCTGTGCTGCCGGCCGATGATCTTCGATTTTCTGAGGGGGGAAAATGCGGATTTTCTTATTTCCCCCGAATACATCTCCCTCGCCCTGTCGACTAAATTGTGGGCCTCGTCGATTAAGAAAATATAGTTTTTGTCGAAGTTGTTTTGAAAGAAGCGCCGAAGGTAGACCACCGGGTCGAACACATAATTGTAATCGCATATGACCGCATCGGCGAATACGGACAGATCGAGCGAAAGCTCATAGGGGCAGACTTGGTGTTTTTGGGCGTACTGTTCTATCGATTCCCTTGTCATCGCGTCGTTTTTTTCGAATGTGTCCATAATCGCCGCGTTCACCCGGTCAAAATGGCCCCTCGCGTACACGCAGTTTTCGGGATTGCATATCCGCTCCCCTCCCCCGGCCGCTACCGGGCATATCTTATCCTTGGCGGTCACCGTGACCGTTTTGAACCTTAAGCCGCCCTTTTGCATCATATATATGGCGTCATAGGCCACCGTGCGCGTCATTGTCTTGGCGGTGAGGTAAAAAATCTTGTCGGCGTTGGTGCGGCTCATCGATTTGATTGCGGGGAATATGGTGGATATGGTCTTGCCGATGCCGGTGGGCGCGTTGACGAAAAGTTTTTTTTCGGCGACGATGGTCCGGTACGCCGAAGCTGCGAGTTCCCTCTGGCCCGGCCGGTATTTTTCAAAGGGGAAAACGAGCTCTTCGACGGAGGCGTTGCGCACGAGTTTCCAGTCCCTCTCCATTTTCACCCAAAGGGCGTATTTCGCCGTCAAATCGTCGGCGAACGCCTGCAGCGAGGCCAAATCAAACGACTTCTTATACGACTTCATCTCCTCGGTCTCCAGCTGGAAATACGTCAGCTGCGCGTTTATATCGAATATTTTTTCCCCTTCGCCGGCGTTGTGTTCTTTGAGGTACATATATGCGTAGCACATCGCCTGGCCCCAGTGGATCATATTTTCGCCGTCGATAAATTCAAAAGGGGTGAACGCGCTCTTTATTTCGTCGATGCAAACCGTGCCCGTATCGTCGGTAAAAACGCCGTCGGCCCTGCCGCCGAGATTTACCGCGAAACCGTATTCTTCAAAGCAGAACTCCGCATTCAGATAGACCTCGCTTTTGTACCCCTCGAATTTGGCCTTCTGTATTTTTCTGTGCGCCTTGCCGCCCAGAACGGCGGCGGTGCTGCCGCCCGCGATGTCGAATATGTTCGCTTCGGCGGCGCCGGAATTTATGTCCCCGTTTTTGAGTATGAGTTCCACCGCCGTCCTGACTGCGACTTTTATGATATCCATCTTGAAATTTTCATCTCCGTAAATGCAAGCAGGGGCGGAACTTTGAGTTTCCGCCCGTGCCCGCTTTTATAATTTTTATTTTTTATCCGACCACGCCGGTTCTCTCGATGCCCTGTATCAAAAAGCTCTGGCCCACGAGGTAAACCACAATCAGCGGCGCGATGATCAGCAGCCCGCAGGTGTTCCGTATGGCGGACTGATACATGGTCGAGGCCTGTATGGCCGCCTGGCTCAGGGTGAGCGTCCTTGGTATCTTCACTATCTTGGGCAGCAGATATGGTCCCGTATCGGTCGTGAACAGGTTGACATAGAATTCGTCGGTCCACTGCCAGGTGAACGCGAACAAGAACACGGTAACCATCATCGGTATCGAGTTGGGCAGGATGATGGTGAAAAATGTCCTGAACACGCCGCCGCCGTCGACATAGGAAGCTTCCTCCAGCTCGTCGGGCACACCCATGAAAAACTGCCTCATTATGAGTATGTACAGCCCGTTTTTAAACGCCAGGCCCGTTAGCGAGAGCATGGTGAGCGGCCAGTACGAGTTTATGAAGTTGAGCTTGAGGTCTTTTGCGACCGTCACCCCCATGAATTTGCGTATGGTCTCGTAGATATTCAAAAAGTCGAAATACCTAAACTGCATGAACATCGAAAACTGCAGCGTCTGGTGCGGGACCAGCAGCGTGAAAATCACCAGGCCGAAGGCTATGTTGCGGCCCTTGAATTTGAATTTGCAGAAGCCGTATCCCACAATTGTGCATATCATCATCTGGGAGACGGCGCACAGAAGCGCCAGAATGGCCGTGCTGGTCAGCGCCTTTACATAGTCGTTTTCCACTATGATCGCGTTGTACGTGTCGAGCGTGGGCGCCCTGGGCACCATTTTGACCGTGTTGTCTATGAAGTCCTCGGGGCTCATTATCGAGCCGGTTATCTTCGCGAAAAACGGGAAGAGCACCACATACGACACGCCGACGAGCAGAACCAACCTGAATACGACCCAGATCACCTTCTGCAGGAAGAACACCGAAAGATATTTCAGCCTGAGCCTTTTGGCAAACGACGTCCTCTCGAATTCGACCCTTATTTTGTTTTTCGACTCTTTTTTTATTTTTGTCGGGGTTTGCTGCGCTGTATTATTCATATACCGTTTTCCTCCTTTCTTTTAATGTTCGCGCCGCTGGTAGAACACGAAGCTCGAAACGATAAGCCCCACCACGGCGATCATCAATATCACTATCGTAAAATATACCCAGCTCATCGCTGAAGAGAGCACCTGCCCCCCCGGTTCGTCGTATACGAAGCCGATGAACCTCATTATCGTGTTCGACTGGGAAGTAAAGGAATCGATGACGGTATACACCGCATTTACGAATATCATCGGGCTTATCATCGGGAAAGTGATCTTCCAGAAGGACTCCCAGGCGGAAGCGCCTTCCATAAAGGCCGATTCGTATATCGCGGGCGAAATGGACTGCAGCCCGCCCAGGAATATGAGCATCTGCACGCCGGAGCGGTTGATTATCTGGTATATGCTGTTGACCGCCACGACCACATACATGACGAGGTCCATACTGATGCCCTTCATGCTCCAGAACAGCCACTCAAAGTCCATCGCCGAGACGATCTGCACGACCGTAGAAGTGGAGGTCTCGCTGCTGGTGGCGTTCTGCGTGCCCGTGACGATGGTGCGCCCCGTGTTCTGCATGTAGTCGAGCAGGTTGTTGCCCTGGTCGATTTTGTCGATGATGCCCGTGGCGAGTATGACCGGTATGAAGAAGATCGCCCTGAATACCGCCCTGCCCGTCATCTTCTGGTTGAGCAGTATCGCCATGAACAGCGCGAATATGACGATTGCCGGTATGTCGAAAATGAGCTGCTGTATTCCCCCGGTCAGAAGCCGGAAAAAGTCGGCGTCGACAAACAAGGCCTCCTGGTAATTGGTAAATCCCACCCATTCCGCGGAATAACCCCCTCCCGTCAGCACCTTGACCTCGGTGAAGCTGAAGTGGATCGACTGAAAAACGATGGGCAGGTATATCACCACAAATCCGATCACGAACGGGAGTATGAACAGCCAGCCAGAGCGGGCCTTTATGCTGTCCAAAGACGAGGCGCGCTTTTTCTTTTTGGGCGCCGCTATCTGCGATTGATTGATTTCTTCTGTGTTCTGCATTGATTTTTTCTCCTCCCGCAAATATTAATTTAATTTGATAAACCCGAGCGGCTCGATTGTTTTTCCGTCGATTGTCACTTGTTTTTCGCCGTTGTAGTTGAGTATGAAGGACGTCCCGCCTTCGTAAGTGACTTTTACCACGTTTCTCTCGAGTATCTCGTGATTCATGATGAGCTTCGAATTGAGGGGGCCTATCGCCTCATTGAGGATTTGGTAGGTTTCGAGCAGGCTGGGAAGCCAGGTCTCGTAATCCACCGCGTAGTATGAGTTGAGCATCCACATGACGGATTCCTTGAGCCTGCTCGCGTTCTGGTAGGCCAGGATGAAATACGGGCTCGCTCCGTTCTCTATCGCCTTGAGGATATCGTATTTTATGTCGCCCGACATATTAATCGGGTTGCCCGCGATGTTTATGGAACCGTGGACCACCATGCTGTAGAAGGGAATCGCTTCGCTCTGGCTCAGCATGCGGCTGCCGTCCAGATCTATGTTCACTATGGAATCTAAATATTTGAACGCGTAGACGTTGGCTTCGTCGGCGAGCAGCTTGCCGTGGTCGGCGTACATCTTGTCAAACAGGTCGGTCACGTAGGTCTCCGCTTCCACGCGGTTTGTGAGGCTCTTCTTGTAGTGGTTGGAGTGCAGCTCGCTGGCAAGCGAAGCCACGCCGAAAGCGCCCACGTTGTATTTTGAATACTCCTTCATGGCATTGTCGTACATACCCATCGACCTCTCGTGCGCTATGAGCATGTATCCCATGCGCCTCGACAACTCCTGCCACATAAAGTTATACAGCTGCTGGCAGGCGTATGTCTGGTCCATCCCGCGCGCGAGATCCTTTTTGGGCGACAACCCGTCCAACAGCTTCCAGTACCAGAGCAGGGCGAAATCCATCTCGGGGTATATCTCCGCGCCCTTGGATCTGCCGTAGTCCACCATTTCCTGGAACCCGGTCTTGCCGCCGAGCGCGTTCTCTATTTTCATCCTCGTGGGGCCGGTGCCCTTGAGCCCGTCGTTGATCCAGCCGATATATTTGAATTTCAGGTTTTTTATCCCTTCGGCGTTGAGCTCGTCGATTATCGATTTCACGTCTTCAAACGAAGTCAAAGCGGTGTCTCCCTCATAGGGGAAGCCGAAGAAATACTCGGCAGTCTTTATCATCCCCAGCGCTTCGATGAACAGCGGCAGGCCGCGGCCGTCGTCGGTCATCTGGGTGATGTCGCCTTTTGCCATCAGATAGTCCCTGTAGGCCTTGGCCATACCCATATAGGTCGCTTCGTACCCGTTCGATTTTTTGGGCTTTCCGTCTTTGTCGCTTGAGAGCATTACGTATCTGATTATGTAGTTGCCCGCGTATTTTCTCCTCGAGGCCACGGTTATGAGGCTGTTTATGCCTTTCGAATCGACGTCCAAGTTGTATTCGTCGGTGGGCCTGGGGGTGAATATGGCGGAGGTATTGTTGTATTTGTGCGTATTGCCGCCGGATTCCGTGGTGATTTTCGCCATCACGTCGCCTTCCTCTATAATGGCCAAAAATCCGTCGCTCCGCTCTTCGGTCACGGGTTTCGGGGCTGTTTCATACTCGTTTTCGTCTTCATCCACAAAAATCTTCTTGGGGGAGGTGAGCTCCTTCCCGGTCTCGTCGTAATAGACCTCCTCGAGCACGCCTTCCTCGTTTTCGGCTTTCATGGGTTCCTCGAGCCTGTTGCCGTTCTCGTCGTAGTACGCCTCGATCTGCTCCACTTTGGTGGTGGTGACGATCTTGTAGTTTTCCACAATGCCGAACACCGGCATGCGCCATTTTTTGGTGTTGGTCCCTCCGCTTATATTCCGGAACGAGTAATCGGGCCCGTAGATGTCGCTTGTCATGACAAATGAGGTGTCCTTTATGTCCTCAAAGCGCATCAGGGCTCCCGAGCCGTCGGGCACAAACGTATATCCGGTGTTTTCCCTGCGGCCCGCGCCCATATACGGCAGCACATATATCTGCTCGATCTTGTAGTTGGATTCATCGAAGCGTATGCCGTTTGCGGGGAGCCTCATGTACAGGCCGTCCTTGTCCAAATAATACTCAAGGGCGAGCTTGACGAGCGGCGGCGCCTTGTCCTTGGGCTCGTAGCCGAGCAGGCTGTGGTCCTCATCCATCATCTCGAAGGTGTATTTGGTGTAAAGCTTGATAAAGCCCTCAATCTGGTTGAGCTCGCGCTCCGAGGCGTTGGGGTCGAACACGTATATGGCGTAGGTCTTGGTTTCGGGATAGGTGATCTGGAGCTCTTTTTTCGCCCTTTCGGTCAGATCCGGGGCGTTCGCGTCCTTGAGCGTGTAGTACGCGTTCATTTTGTCCAAGTCCCTCTTGTTGGTTATGAACTGGAGTATATTGTCGTCAAAGGAACTCCTCTCGATCCTTCTGGGGACCATCTTCCTCTTTTCCTCTTTGCCGAGGGTGTACTCCACGCGTATGCCGCCCTTTATTTTCTTCATTTTTATCTGTCTGTACATCGCGGCGTCCTTGAACGAATAAAACCACTGCGTCTTGTCGCCGGACACTTTGTACTTCACTATTATCTGGGACATGAGCCTGATTCTGACGTCCTCCGAAGTGCTGGATTTTTCGCCCACATCGTAGGGGTTGGAGAACAGTATCTGCCCCGTAGCCAGATCCTTGACGGCGATTTCGCCGGTGTCGTAGTGGAAATAAAGCTCGAAGCCGTCCTTGGAGAACACCGGCAGCCCGTCGGGCAGCCACGTGGTCACCGCGTTTTTCCCGGTTCCCTCGACGTGCTCGATGGTCTTGGCGCCGAAGCCCTTGAGTTTCTCCGCGGGGTTTTCGTACTCCGTGGTCAGATAAAGCTTGATTCTCTCCATTTCCCTTTTCGCTTCGTCGTCGTCTTCTTCTTCTTCGGTGGCCGAGGCGAACACCGGAACGGCCGCGAGCGGGATCACCGTCAGAAAGGTCACAAGCGCCAGAAGCAGCGCGATCAGCTTTTTTAGTGTCGTTGTCTGCATTTTTTTATCCTCCTTTCAGGTTTTTATCATCATATTCGGAATGAGACTTCGGTGTAGATGTTCATTATGAACGTGACTATCCTCATCAAAAGCCCGGAGAAGAGCAGCGTCACGAACATGATAAACGCCATTCCCACAAACGAGCCCAGCACCGTGGCCACGTTTTTGCCCAGTGTGTAGTCGTGCACCACCATGACCCCGAAGAAAATCAGCATTCCCACCCAAACCATCATTATGGTGCCGACCATGTTCAAAACCGGCACTTCCTCGAGGGTTATTATATGCGTGGCGAGCGTGGAGAAGAACACTATCGGTATTATCGGGATCAGCGAGTAGCACACCACCATGTATATGTCCTTCATGCTGCCCTCGCCGTCAAACAGCGTGGTGAGGCACCAGTTCGAAATGACGCCGAGCCCCACAGGCACGATGATCGAGAGAGATTCGGCCAAAAAGTCGTTGTAGAGCCCGTATGCGTTGACTATGAAGCCTTCGCCGATCGCCTTGTACATATATACCCCGCAGGCGAGCAGCAGGTATATCGTGGCAGCCAGCACCGAGCCTCTCTTTTCCTGCTTCATGTCCCAGAAACCGTCGAAAGGATGGAATATGATATGGAACCCGTAGAGCATGTGGCTGCCGAGTTTCAGCTTCCTCCCGCCCCTTATCTGGTCGCGCTTGTTGACTTTGTTGGCGTGTTTCATAAACATGGATATGCCCACAATCAAAACGATCAGAACTATCGGCACCCATATGACGTTGTTTTCTATCCAGATTTTCCGGTACATCTTAAAGGACTGCGAATAGTCCTTCTGGTCCTTGGCGAACTGGAACTGTCTCATGGCGAGCTCATATTCGCCGTCCCTGTAAAAGCTCTTGCCTATGCCCATATATGCGAGGTCGGAGTTGTTGTTTCTCTTTTTTATCTCCCTCCAGGACTCGACGGCCTGGTCGTACTGCCTGTTTCTTGATTTGGCGAGGGCGTCTATGACCACGTCGCCGTATTCGGTGCGCTTGTACACGGTGAACGCCGAAGCGGTCTTGTCCAGAAGCAGCATCTTCGTATCCTGGTACTCGACGGCCTGGATGCTCTGGATGTTGCCGAAATACTGGCCCTCATCGCAGAAAACGAACAGCAGCCTGCCGTCCTCGTCATATGTGTAGACCCTTGAGCGCGCCTCGTCTATTATGCTCCAGGTGCCCTCGGGCCCCATCGCCACGTCTATGATCCGGGAAGGGCCTTTGCCGAAGGTATAGATTTCGCCGTCGGGGCACGAGAAGCCCGAGCGCCTCATGACGTCCACCCCCTGCGGGTTGAGCCTCTTGACCGGGTGATACTGCGAAGCCGGGGCAAAAATCGCGCCGAGCTGCGCGCCCGCGTCTATCGAGGAAGTGGTGACGTACACGAATCCTTCGCTGTCAATGGATATGTTGTTGTACTCGGTTGCCACGTTTCGAAGCGACTGCGCCCTTTGGGCCCTGGTCTGAAAGTTTCTCCAGAATATCATGAACGGGTCGGCCACCGCCGCCTGCGCCCCGACGAATCCCAAAAATTCGCCGTCGGGGTTCATGCTCACGATGCCCTGGTTCGTAGTGGAGGAGACCACATACAGCCTGCCCGCGCTGTCCACCACCAGCGCCACCGGCTTATACACCGCGCCTTCCGGGAAGACTTCGTTTGAAGGCTGCTCGATTATCCTCAGATGCTCGCCGAAGGCGTACATTTCGCCGTCCGGCTTCGCGGTTTTGCCCTTGGAGAAAACCACCACGCGGTTTTTTTCCGTGTCGGCCACGTATATTTCCTCCGAAGTGGCGAAAACCCCCTTGGGCTGCGCCAGGGCGTCCGGGACGCCCCACATGTTCACAAATGAAGTCAAAATCGCCTTGCCGCTGTAATCGGAATTCAGTATCACGATCCTGTCGTTTTTCTGGTCTGCCAGATACAGAAAGCCGTCGACGTCGCCGACCAGGTCCTGCGGACCGTCCAAGGCGAGCGGTTTCCCGTCGGCGTCAAGCCCCAGAAAATCGCCTATCTGAAATTTCTCCTGGGTGATGGTGTTGATATATTCGGAATCGACCACCATTTCCGGCACATAGGCGTGCGGCGCCTGCACGTAGAAAGTCCCCATTGTCTTGTCGCCGTATGTGTAGATATATGTGGTGTAGGCGGGCGAAGCCGCCGCCGGAACCGCTAAAGCCATGATCAACAAAAGCAAAAGGGCCGTAAACCGAAATATCTTTTTTGTCTTTCCGCGCTTTTTTTCGTTTTTTGCCTGCAGCATTTTTAAATATTCCCTCCTTACCTTTGATTAATCTTTCATGCCCGACGAGGCCATTGTTTCTATTATGTTCGACTGGGTCACTATGAAGACGGTTATCGGAACCACCATCATGACCACCGTGGAGGCGGCCCCCGCCCCCGCGCGCACGATACCGCCCGCCAGTATCTGCCCGATGGCGTAAGTGAAAGTCTTGAGCTGCTCGCTTTGGATATATATCGAAGCCCCCGTGTTCCAGACGCCCTGGAAAGTGAAGATGATCAGCGTGAGCCAGGCGGGTTTCACCATCGGCATCGCTATATACCAGTAGGTCTTGAGCTCCCCCGCGCCGTCGAGGCGCGCGGACTCGATGACTGAGTCCTGTATCGCCGAGTCCATGAACTGCCCCATCAGGTACAGGCCCAGAGTGGCGCAGAACCACGGGACTATGATGGCGAAATAGGTGTCAACCCAGCCGAGAATGCTCATTGTGAGAAAGTTCGTTATTCCGGCCACCGTGGCGTTGAACATCAGCGAGAGCATGACGATCTGAAACAACAGGTTGGCGCCCGGGAATTTTATCTTTTTCAGCGCGTAGGCCGTGAGCGAGGCGAACACCAAGTTGCCGAAAGTAGCGGTGATGGATATGAGTATTGTGTTGAATATATACCGGGAAAACGGCACCCACGAAGTGCTCATCAGCCTGAACAGGTCCCCGTAGTTTTTGAGCGTTGGGTTCACCACGAAGAACCTCGGGGGGAATATCCAGAGTTCGTCGAGGGGCTTTAGGGACTGGATTATGGCGTAGAACATCGGAATGAACATAAAAGCCCCGAATATTATCAAAATCGTGTTTATCGCTATGTCGCCGCCCAATGAGCGGTTGAGGGCGTGGTTGTGTTTTTTTATTCTCAGCTTAGCCATATTTTATGTACCTACTTTCGATAATAATCTGTTGACAAGCAAGTTTGCGCCAATCATCAAAAAGAATAGCAGCGTGGCGATCGCCGAAGCGTAGCCCATCTCAAATCTCCCGCCCCCGTAGTCGTCAAGGTGGTGCATTATCGTGTGCGCCGCGTAGTCGATTGAAGGGAACCCGGCCAAGTTGCTGACCACCGCGCCGAACCCGAAGGAGCCCGTTATGGTCATGACCGCGCCGAACATGAGCTGGCTTTTCATCAGAGGCAGCGTGATATACCAGAGTTCCTGCCACCTGTTCCTGATTCCGTCCACCGCGCCCGCCTCGTAATACGACCGGTCAACCACCTGCAGCCCCGCGATGAAGGCCAGAAACGAGGTGCCCAGCGAGAGCCACAACGCCACCACTATGCACAGCGGCATGACGTATGTGGCATTCTGAAACCAGAGTATGGGCGACTGTATGAAGTTGAAGCGGATGAGCAGGCTGTTGGCGTAGCCGTACTGGTCGCTGGAAAAAATCACCTGCCAGATCATATACACCTGCCCCGATATGGACGGGGCGTAGAAGATGAGCGTCACGAACGCCCTCATCTTGGGTGAGAGCTCGTTGATGAACCAGGCCATCATAAACGAAAGCAGATAGCTGATCGGCCCCGTGACCGCGGCGAATATGAAGGTGTTTTTTATAGCGGTCAAAAATATGTCGTCGTCGAGCAGCAGCCTTATATAGTTGTCCAGAAAGACAAACTTGGGGAATTCGAGCATGTTGAAAATGGTCAGGCTGAAAAAGAGCGATAATACGACCGGCAGCACGACGAAGACGGTAAACAGGAGAAAAAACGGGGCCACCATGAAATACCCTACTTTGTTTACCCTCATCTCCCTCAGCGTCCACTGCCATTTAGTCATGTCGCCCCTGTTGATGGCCCGCTTTTTTTCGGGGTTTTGGCCATCTGTGGTTATCGGTGTGTCCGACATGAAACTTCTCCTCCTTAAAAATCAAATTTATTTTTATTTTTGTTTTTTCAATTTAGTCTTGTCTTAGTCCGCCTGAGAGAGAGTGTTCTCCCTGTCCAATCTCCTGCCCTGTTTGTCGCGGGGGATTATGGGCATATCGAATTCGGATCTCTTTCTGCTGAGCTCTTTGTTTATCTCCACGAGATAATCCTGTATCAGGTCTGTGACCGAGGCGCCGGTGTTGTAATTGCCCTTCCAGGCGAAGTCGACATAACGGCCCACTATGTAGCTGCCCGGAACTTCGGGGGTGGCTTCGAGGTACTTGAACTGTTCCTGGAGGTTGCGGTAATCCGCCGTCGGCCAGGGCATGTTGGCGAGCGCTTCCAAGTTTGCCGTGGGGTATTTCGCCGCCGCGCCCATCATGGCCACGAGTTCCGCGCCGAATCTGCCCTGAGCTTCCGCTCCGACCCACCACTGCATAAACGCCCACGCGTTGTCGGTATTGTTTTTCTCGCCCGAAGATTTCATCATCAGCGTGCAGGTGACGCCCGCCGGCGAAGTCGGGTCGACTATGAGCCTGGCGCCCGTTTCGCTCTGGCCCGCCGAGCGGTACAAAGACCCCGTCCGGGCTTCATACTCTTCGTCCTGGGCGGTCTTTTCCCTCACCGTGCCCGGCAGCGGAACAAATTCCCAAAGCCCGCGTATCTCGGGGGCGAACACCATCAGCTGGTTGTAGGCGTCATAGCCCTGCACCGATATGGGCATATCTCCCTGCCTGAACCGGTTCATGAAATCGTAGGTCACCGGGAAGCGGTATTCCGTGTAAAGTTTCGCCATCGACTTCAGCGAATCGAGCGCGATATTGCCGTCCAAGTTTATCTCTATGCCGTCGCCCTTGTACAGGGGCACGTTCTGCTGGAACATGAATATGGTCAGCGGCCCCATTCCGGGAGTTATGCCCACATCCAAGTTCTTCTTCTGCAGCACCGGCACCGCCTTGTAGAGCTCGTCCCAGGTGGTGGGCACTTCCAGTTCCAATTCGACGAATATGTCCTTTCTGTAGAACAGCATTGAGAACGTCTGCGTTTCGGGGATGCCGAACACCTGAAGCTTCAATTTGTCCTGCTGCTCGCTGTTCTGCAGGGTGAGGGGCACCATCGCCGACGGGGTGAAGAAACTCCTCACTTCTTCAAAGCTCTTTATACCCCTCGAGGCGTCGCCCCCCGAGAAGCTGGTCGGCTGCAGGTTGCCGTCTTTGTCTTTCTCATAGTTGAGCGGCAGCACCGCGCTTCGAATGGCCAAGTTCACCGCGTCGCCGCCTCCGTTTGAAAGCGCCACGTCGGGGCCCACCCCGGCGAGCACGGAAGGCAGAAGCGAGCCGCCCGCCACGAGCTTGAGGTTGACCTGTATGCCGGTGCGCGCCGAGAAGTCGACTACCATCTGCCTTGCCACCTGCGCCTGGTCGCGCCCGGCGAGCGAGAGCCCGCCCACGGCCGCTCCCGCGGAGCCCATCCAAACCTCGACCACCTTGGATTTGTCCTTTATCTCCTCCATGGCGCCCTGAGAGTTGTAATCCGAGAAGAACGACATAAGAAAAGACGAAAACTCAAAGGCCACGGCCTCGAAGAAATTCGCTTCGGACTTGGGCAGTTTGTCGTCTATTTTTTGTATTTTTATGAAATCCAGGTCGAGCGGCTGGTTGCGCCTCTCCAAGAGCCATGTCGACATGCCGCCGATATTTGTCTTGAAGGTGTCCATTCCGGGGGCGATCCTGTCGGTGTTGTTGGCCATGCGGTCCAATTGCAGCGCCATCCTGTCGAGCATGACCGTGTGCTCGCCCTTGGCGCCTATGACCTCTTCAAACTTCGCGGCGATTTCGCGGAGGTTTTCCGCTTCATCCCACATGCCCTCGATGGTGGCGGGGATCGTGCGCATGAAGCCGTAATCCCTGAAGGCGTCGGGGGTGGCGCCGGTTATCATCCTGATTTTGCGGTATATTTCGTTTAGATGCATCACGCTGACTTCGACCTTGCCCAAAAGCTCGGCCATCTCGCCCAGCGAGACCTCCAGCTCTATGGTGTGCTTTCCTTCGGTGAAATAGAACTCGAAATATTTTTTCTTGGCGTCCTTGTCTTCGCCGACCACCGTACCGTCGCTGAGTGGCTCTACCTGCCAGTCGTCGGAGAAGTTGAAGCGCAGGCTGTTGGCCTCCGCGAAAGGCATCTGGCCGTCGATTCTCAGTTTTCTCGAGGAATACACGCCCGAATAGATGGCCTGTTTGAATCTGGGGGCGATGTAGTACAGGCCCTCGCCGCCCGCCGGCACTTCGAATTCATACCTTATCCACTGGCCGTAAATCTGCCATTTGTTGCTGCCGATGGAGTTCAGCCTTATCCTCGAGGCGTCCTGGGGCTGCGTTATGGCGGAGGTCCTGTCGTTTAACGCGTATATTGTGATCTCGGAGGTCGCCGTGGGGGTCTGCGCCTGTATCAGGGCTATGTCGGCTGTGCCCTTTTTGTCGGGGAAGCCGGCCCTGTACTCGTCGTAGGTGGGTATTCTCGGCGCCACCACGAATCTCAGCTCGCTCACATAGACCGCTTCCCTCACCGTTTCAAGCGTCAGCACGTGGTCGCCCGCGGTCAGGTAATAATAGAAAGGTTCCTTGACAAATCCCGAAGAGTCCTCCGAGAGCACAGTCCTCCATTCCGGGGCCTCGGATTTTGTCGGCCTTATCTCGTTGTTTTTTATGTCCTTCAAAAAAGTTTTTTCGCCTGTATCCGGGTCGGTTTCATAGTCGTCCGCGTAAACTTTCGGGAGCGTTATGTAGCGGGCTTCCCTGAAGGGCACTTTGCCGTCGATTTTGATAAGCCGCTCAATCGCCGAGGTTTTGCCCACCACCTGCAGATAAGTGAATTCCAGGTTGTACAGCCCTTCTTTTTCCACCGTAAAGGAAAAAGACACCGCGTCCGAATCGGGCAGCAGTATGGCGTTTCTGCCCAGCTGCTCCGAAGTGGCGACGCCTTTGGCCGTGGTCAGCTCGGCGTCGGTGAGCAAATTCGCCGGGGAGATCACGATCGGCTTGTCGGACCCGAGCGGCATTGCGCCGTGTTCTTCCAGGTACATCTCGCTTCTCGCTTTGAGATACTCGATGTACGGCACCGCCTCGAGCACTTCCTTCACCGCCGCTATCCGGGACAGCCTCTCCTTTTCCTCTTCGGATTCGGCGGCTGACACCATTAAGGCGGGCGTGAGCGCGGCGAATATCATCAGCAAGGCGAGAAAAGCGCAGAACTTTCTCTTTTTGTCCGAAACCTTATGCCCTCTGACAACTTCATCTTTCATAAAAAAATTCCTCCTTAGTTTTGTGGTATTATAAATTTCGCTTTTGATTTTCGTGATTTTCGGAGCGGTTATTGTGCAACTTGTTTAATAAAGAGCGGGAAAAAACGTGAAATTTGATAGATTAAACAACTGCGTAAATAGTATATTATCACAAGCTTTTGGTTTTGTCAAGCGCAAAAAAAAAAATATTGACCGCCGGAAATTTTTTTTATTCGGTCTTTTTCCGCTTTGTCCGGGCGCTTTTTGTTTTCCGGCGCTTGTGCTGATTTTTACATAAATTGGCATAAAAATCCAAAAAAGGCGAAAATTTTCATTTCAAATTTTCGCCTTTTTTTGCACCTGTTTTGATTAAATTTTGCCGCAATTCCTTAATAATTTGTATTTACGGCGCCAAATGCGGAAGGGTTTTTTTTTGTTGGCGTCCCCAAAAATCCCGGCGAAAAACCGCCCCGTAAAACGGCTTGAAATTCACCTCAAAAAGCTTTTTTGGTTATTTTGCACAAATTTATTCAAAAAAATTTTACAATTTTAAGTATTTTATTTCACCCTCTTCCGCCGTCGCCAAAACGCCGTCGCCCTTTTGTATTTTGTTCTCCAGCATCTCCAGCGAGAGGGTGTCCTCGATTTTCCGCTGTATGGCGCGCCTGAGCGGCCTCGCGCCGTAGATGGGGTCATAGCCCTCTTTGCTTAAAAGCTCCGCGCACCCCTCGTCGAAACTTATATTGATCCCCAAAACTTCCATGCGTTTTTTGATCTCGTCCAGCATTTTCTGCGTTATCTGCCTTATTTCGACGTCGGAGAGTTTTCCGAAGGTTATGATCTCGTCTATTCTGTTTAAAAACTCCGGCCTGAACGTGGCTTTCAGCGCTTCCAAAGATTTTGACTTTGTGTTTTTGCCGGCTTTCGGAGATTCCTCCGCCGCGAACCCGAGCGCTTTGCCCCCTGCGAAGCTTTCCGCGCCCACATTGGAGGTCATGACGATCACCGTGTTTTTGAAGTCCACTTTTTTGCCCCGGGAGTCGGTGAGCAGCCCGTCCTCCAATATCTGCAGCAGTATGTTGAACACGTCGGGGTGCGCTTTTTCTATTTCGTCGAACAAAATCACCGCGTAGGGCTTTTTCCTGACTTTTTCGGAGAAATGCCCGCCGTCGTCGTAGCCCACATATCCCGGGGGCGAACCGATCAGCTTCGAGACGCTGTGTTTTTCCATAAACTCCGACATATCGACCCTTATCATAAAGTTCTCATCTCCGAACAGCGCCTCGGACAGCGCCTTGCACACTTCGGTTTTGCCCACCCCGGTGGGGCCGAGGAAGATAAATGAGCCCGCGGGGCGTTTCGGGTCCTTTAAACCCGCCCTGCTGCGCCTGATCGCCCTCGCCACGGCGTTCACCGCTTCATCCTGCCCGACAATCCGCTTGTGCAGCTCTTTTTCCAAGTTCACCAATTTTTCGGCCTCTTCGGTCTGCAGCTGTTTTACGGGGATATTGGTCCAGGCGGTCACGATGTCCGCGATGCTGTCCCCGTCTATGGCCAATTTGGCCATATCGCCGTCCTTTTTGTCCTTCCAGTGCTTCTCTCCGCCGGCGAGCTGGTCGCGGAGCTTTTTTTCCTCGTCCCTGAGTTTCGCCGCCTTTTCGAAATCCTGCGAGTTTATCGCCTCTTCCTTTTCGCCGGTCAGCTGTTTTACGCGGTTTTCCAGTTCCTTGAGCTCCGGCGGCGCCACAAGCGCCGATATCTTGGCCTTTGAAGCCGCTTCGTCGATCAGGTCGATCGCTTTGTCGGGCAGGTATCTGTCGTTTATATACCGCTTTGACAGTTTGGCAGCGGCAACAATCGCTTCGTCGGTGATTTTCACTTTGTGGTGGGCTTCGTAGCGGTCCCTGAGCCCCTTGAGGATTTCGACCGTTTCCTGCTCCGAGGGCTCGCCCACCAAAACGCTCTGAAACCTTCTCTCGAGCGCGGCGTCTTTTTCTATATGCTTCCGGTACTCGTCAGTGGTGGTCGCGCCGATCACCTGGATTTCGCCCCTTGAAAGCGCGGGTTTGAGTATATTCGCCGCATCGACCGCCCCTTCGGCCGCTCCCGCGCCGATCAGCGTGTGGATCTCGTCGATGAACAGTATCACATTCGCGTTTTTCTTTATCTCACCCATCACGTTTTTGATGCGTTCCTCGAATTCGCCCCTGTATTTTGAGCCGGCGATCATGCCGGACAGATCCAGGCTCACCACTCTCTTGTCAGCCAGCGTGTCGGGCACGTTTTTTTCGACTATCTTCCGGGCGAGCCCTTCCGCCACGGCGGTTTTGCCCACGCCCGGCTCCCCTATCAGGCAGGGGTTGTTTTTGGTGCGCCGCGAGAGTATCTGCACCACCCTCTCCATTTCGGCCTCCCTGCCGATTATGGGGTCGAGTTTGTTTTGTTTTGCCTCTGCTGTCAGGTCTTTTCCGTACTGGTCTAAAACGGGGGTGTTTGCCGCCGCCCCCGGTTTCGGCCCGGAGGCGGAATAAGAAGGCACGGGGCCCGAAAAATATTCCGATATGTCGTCATACAGCGCTTTGGCGTCCGCTTTTTCGGCTGATAAAATCTGCGCCGCCGCGCAGTCGGATTCTTTGAGCATGGCCATCAAAATATGCTCCGTCCCCACGTAATCGTGCCCGAGCTTTTGCGCCTCGCCCGGTGCCGACGAGATTATGGCTTTGGTATGCGCGGTCATCGCGGTCATATCACCGGCGGCCGCAGCGGGCCCGTCCGCGGCGGACATGGAGAGCAGCCGGGATTTCACATTTTCGAATGTGACCGCTTTGTTTTCGAGTATTTTGGCCGCGGCGCAGTTTTTATCCATGAGCAAGGCCAGAAGCAGATGCTCGCTGCCCGCATGGGGACAATTCAAGCTGCGCGCCGCGGCTACGGCGTTGTTTACCGCGTTATTTGCGGATTTTGTAAAATTATTCATAAACATTTATGTCACCTCGTTTTTATTTTTACTTGATAATCGATTGTATATACTCCGCCCTTAAAATATCCCTGTTTTTTTCGGAGCCGAACCGCAAACTCATATTGGCGGGCATTGCCCCAACCAAAAGCGCGTCCAAGGTTTTGATTTCGATATCGGGCACGATACCGCAGCTTATCCCGAGCCGTATCATGGAATACAGCGACAAAAACTCGGAGCTCGATATCATGTGGGCGTATTTTGCGGTCCCGCAGGCCCTTTTTATTTTATCCCTGATCAAATCGTTTGAATTTTTCAATATATCGCTTCTGCCCGCCCTCTCGAGCTCGATTATCTTCCGGGTCACGGCCTTGATTTTTTCGAGCGTCTGTTCTTCGGAAATGCCGAGCGTTATGTTGTTGGATATCTGGTACAAATCCCCGCCGACCTCCGTCCCCTCGCCGTAAAAGCCGCGTATCGCCGCCCCTATTTTGGGCAGCTCCGCCGTGACGGCCTGTATTTTGCGGCTGGCGGTCAGCGCCGGCAGGTGCAGCATCACCGAAACCCTGAGACCCGTCCCGAGGTTTGTGGGGCACTGGGTCAGATACCCGAAATCCTCGTCGTAGGCGTAATCGAGCCCTTTGTCGGCGAGGTCGTCGAATTTGTTTGCCGGCTCATACGCCTCATATATCGCAAAGCCCGGCTTTATGCTCTGGACTCTTAAGTGATCTTCTTCGTTCACCATCGCGTAAAGCCCGTTTTTCTGGTCGGCGATCAGCTCCTTTTCTTCGGGGCCCTTGACGAAATCCAAGCTCACGACCCGCGCCTCCATCAGCGCCCCCGCTTCCTCCGGCGAGAGCGAAGAAAAATCGATGAATTCGTATCCGGCGCATTCTCCAAGGGCGCCGTTTATCGTTTCGATCACTTTTTTTCTGCCTGTTTGGTTCAGTCTTCCCGGAAAGGGGAAATCGGCCAGGTTGCGCGCGAGCCTGACCCGCGAGCTCACCGCTGCGTCGCATTCCGGCCCCAAAACCGGATTTTCGCCGCTCAATATTTTTTTCACATTCGCGTTCATGCCTTTTTCTCCTCGCTTTCGCTTTTTATTTTGTTTATTTCGTCCCTCAGTTTTGCCGCTTCCTCGAAATTCTGCTCGGCGACCGTTTTTTTGAGTTTCGCTCCGAGCTCTTCGATTTTGCGTTTGGCAAAAATCCGCGAGCTCATATTTTCCGGGATTTTGCCGGTGTGCTTGGACGTCCCGTGGATCCGCGTCACGCTGGGCTCGAGCTCGCCTTTAAACGCCGCGTAGCATTTTCCGCACCCCGCTTTGCCCGACTGCGCAATGTCGGCAAACGAAAGGCCGCACATCGGGCATTTGTTGTTTTTCGGCGCCGATTCCGTCATGGCAGCCGGTTTGCCGAAGCCAAACGCGTCGAAGAGCTGCGATTTGAAATCCCCTCCCGTCAGTCCGGTATAGTTCTGTCCGTACAGCGCCTCCCGGGCGCAGGCGGAGCAGAGATGAGCTTCGGCAAAGAGCCCGTTCACGCTGTTTTTTAAATACACGTTCGCTGTGTTTTTGTTGCATTTTTCGCACATCATATAATTTTCCCCCTCAGATAAATAAATTTTTGATTTTCACTCGATCAGCGCGAGTACGGCGTTTTTTAAAATCGCGGAGCGCAAGTTCGCCCTCGCGCCCGGCGGCGACACGTTTTTCAGTATATTGTCCGAGGTTATATTCGCCATCATTTTCATTTCGCGCCGGGTTATTATGTCGTGATTGTACAGATTGGTCAAAAAAACCTTCGTCGTCTCATAGTCGATGCAGTCGCCCACGGCGTTTACAAAGTGCATGATATATGAAGTTTTGTCGAATTGTATCTGCGTGATTTTTATAAAGCCCCCGCCGCCGCGCCTGCTTTCGACTATATAGCCCTTTTCGGGCGTGAAGCGCGAGGCTATGACATAGTTGATCTGGCTCGGCACGCAGCCGAATTGCACCGCTATATCGCCGCGTCTGAATTCGGCGGAGCCTTCGTTTTCCTTGAGCATGTCGTTTATAATGCGCTCGATCATGTCCGACAGCAGCACTGTTGGATTGCCCCCTTTCGTTTCGATTTTTTTGTCAAAATTTGACTTTGACTGTTGTTGACTTTATTATATCCGAATAGTCAAAGAAAGTCAAAGTCAGATTTCGGCGATTTCGGGCGTTTATACCCGGTTATGCCCGGTTTTCGGCTGAAATCGCTATGTTTTCGCACTATTTTAAAAATTAACAAAAAATACTATTGAAAAATTTAAAAATATGGTATATAATCAGTATATGGTATATAATCGGAAGTACCGCGCAAAATCAAAAAAGAAGAAGTGGTCGAAAGGTATGTTTGAGATATTCGAGTTCGGGCTGTGCAACAAATTTTTTCCAAAAGATACGGCGCCGGCCATAATCGGCTTTTTTTTGGTGTTTTTGATCGGCTACCTTTTAGGCAGCCTCAATTTCGCCGTCATAATCTCCAAGGCGTTTTACCGGGACGATATAAGAAACCACGGCAGCAAAGCGGCGGGCGTCACCAACATGCTGCGCACTTACGGAAAGCTGCCCGCGGGTTTGACCTTACTCGGCGATATGGCCAAGACCGCCGCCGCCGTTTTGGCGGGGGCGCTGATCCTGGGCTCGCACAACACCGGTTTTTTTGTCCACAACCAGACCGTTTACCCGAGCATCGACGAGCTGCTCCGCGCGCTGTTTGAGTTGTACGGGGAAAACATCCCGGCGGATATCCCCGAGGTGGTCAGCTATGCGGGCTATGCGGGAATGTATATAGGGGGGCTTGCCGCGATTGCGGGCCACGCCTTTCCGGTATATTACCGGTTCAAGGGCGGAAAGGGCGTGCTCGCCGCTTTCGTCACGGTTTTGTTCACCGCGCCTTTGGTCGCCTTGATCTGCCTCATGTTTTTTATCACTGTGGTAGCAGTCACCAAATATGTGTCGCTGGGATCGATTATGAGCGTGATCGTCTACCCGCTGGTTTTGTACCGCATGACCGGGCCGGGGCTGTACAACCTGATTGCGATATTCATCATGCTTTTCATAGTTTTTTTGCACAGGGCCAATATTCTGAGGCTCGTCAACGGCAAGGAAAACAAAATAAGTTTCGGCAGAAAGGCAAAATAGGGCGCGTATGCGTATAGAATGCAGGAACTTGTCGTATATATACGGCAAAAACACGCCGTTTGAAAAAGTGGCGCTGGACAATATCGACATAGTCATAGAACCCGAAACGGTGACGGGCTTAATCGGGCACACGGGGTCGGGGAAATCCACCCTCGCGCTGCTTTTATGCGGGCTGCTCCGGCCTTCGGAGGGCAGTATATTCATGGACGGAGAACTGATATACAGGGCGGAGAACCCGAAAAACAAAAAACAGCGCGGCGCCAAAAGGGCCAACCGGAAAAGCTCCGAGAAGATGAAGTTCAAGGCGGGTATAATATTCCAGTACCCCGAATACCAGCTTTTCGAGGAGACCGTCTACAAGGACATAGCCTACGGGCCCTCGAATATGGGCTTCTCAAAAGAGGAAACGGACAAAAAAGTGCGCGAAGCCGCCGAATTCGCGGGCATACCCAAAGCTCTGCTGGAGGCGAATCCGTTCGAGCTTTCGGGCGGGCAGAGGAGACGCGCGGCGATAGCGGGGGTCATCGCCATGGATCCGCCGGTGCTGATCCTCGACGAACCCGCGGCGGGACTCGACCCGAGGGGCCGCTCCGAAATTCTCGGCGGGCTTTGCGAGTACCGGAAGATCACAAAAAAAACCATGATAATGATTTCCCACTCGATGGAGGACATGGCCCGCTACGCGGACATGGTGCATGTGTTAAAACAGGCGAAGGCGTATATGTACGGCACGGTCGGGCAGATATTTTCCGAAGCGGAGCGCCTGAAGGAAGCGGGCTTGGACGTCCCGCAGGTGACAAACCTGTTTTTGGAGCTCGGGCGCCGCGGGCTTTGGGCGGGGGGCGGCGTGTACAATCTGGCAGCTGCGAAAGCTGAAATACTGAAATTATTAAAAGGAAGGGCCGGCCGATGTTAAACGATATAACGCTCGGGCAGTATTTTCCCGGCGTTTCCATAGTCCACAGGCTCGACCCCCGCATGAAAATCATCATCGCCATAATCTACATCACGGCGATCTTTTGGGCTTCCGACGCATACACGCTTTCCGGGATTTTCGCCGTCAACATAATCGTGATCCTTTTGTCGGGGATACCGTTCATAATAATCCTGAAGGCGCTCAAACCCTTGATTTTCATTTTGACGTTCACCGTCGTCATAAACGTGTTCATGGCGCCCGGCGAGGCGTTGATTTTCGAACTCGGGTTTTTGAAGATTTATTCGGACGGGCTTGTGCGCGCGCTTTTGATGGTGATGCGCATAGTCAGCTTGGTTTCCGCGACCTCGGTTTTTATCTCCTACACCACTTCCCCCACCATGCTGACCGAGGCGATAGAGCAGCTTTTGTCGCCGCTCAAAAAGATAAGGCTCCCCATCCACGAATTCGCCATGATGATGACCATAGCGCTCCGGATGATCCCCGTTTTGATAGAGGAAACCGACAAAATCATAAACGCTCAGAAGGCGAGGGGCGCGGATTTTTATTCGGGCAATATATTAAAACGCGCCAAGGCGCTCGTACCCGTGCTGATCCCGCTGTTGGTGTCGGCGTTCAAGCGGGCGGACGAACTCGCCACCGCCATGGAGTGCAGGTGCTACCGGGGAGGCAAGGGGCGCACGAAGCTGAAACAGCTGAAATATTCCCCAAAGGACCTGGCCGCCTTTTTTCTGTCCGCGGTTTTTATGGCTGCGGTCGTGGTTTTGCCCAAAATGGCGGCATTTTGAGGGCGGGCGCATAATTTTTGTTTTGGGCTTGATTTTTTCGGGGGTTTGGTGTATAATATCCGCTGTATATAATTTGTTTTCGTGGGAAGGTGAAGAGTTTTGAGGCAGTACGACGCCGGCAAAAATGTGGAGATAATAAATGAGATTATAAAAATCGAGAGCGGCGCGCAGGAGATGATAAAAAACGCGAAGCGCGAAAAAGACGGGCTCCAGGAGAAGATATCCGGGATTCTGGACGAATACAGGGCCGCTCAGCGCGCGCTCGCCCAAAAGAAAATAGAGTCGGCCGCCGCCGCCGAAAGCGCCGCGGCCAAGCGGGAGACCGACCGGATATATGCGGAGCACAGGCAGAAATTGGAAAAACTGAAAAAAATAACGGATGAAAATATGGATGCGTGGGTGGATGAGATATACCGCTATATAATCTCGCCCACCGAAATGTGAGTTATATATGAGGGGATGGGGGAATCGGGTATGGCGCTTTTCAAATATGAGGCGGTGAGCGCCAAATGCAGGTGCCTTCGCGGAAAGCTCTTAGGCGGCGAGGATTACCGAAAGCTGCTGTCCTGTCCCGAGGTTTCGGACGTGGCGGCGTATCTGTATGAGAATACCGCCTACCGGGAGTTTTTCGGCGCGTCCGATTTGAAAAAAATCAACCGGAGCAAGCTCGAATATTACATCAGAAAAAGCCTTCTGTGCGATTACCTCAAAATATTCAAGTTCACCTGCGGCAGCCAGCGCCATTTTGTCAATTTGCTCATGGCGAAATACGAGCTCGAGTACATACTGAAAGTCTGGCGCGAGTATGTATGGAGAAATACGGAGAACAACCCCGTCCAAAAGGAGGACGGCGATTATCTTTTGGGCGAGGGCATCCTCGAAATACAGGCCATATACAAGGACAAGCCGAATATCGACTTCGAAGCCCTGAAAAACCTCGCCACCGCCGAACAGTTCATGAAAGCGATCAAAAACAGCGATTTCTTCTACATTTTCGAAAAGCACACAGGCGAAGACATATCCCGCAGCTATACGACGATAGAAACGGCGGTTTACGACGAATACTACAAAATTTTGTACGACGGGGCCCATGTATTTGAAAAGGGGACGCGCGAAAAAATCCAAAATTCCGTGAGCACCCGGGCGGACCTCATAAATCTGTGCAGGATCTTCCGGCAAAAATTCAATTTCAGCGCCTCCCCCGCCGAGATCACGGGGCTGCTTCTCCCGATTCGGAACAGGTTGAAGGAATCCGATATCGAAGCGCTTGTAAAATGCGGGGAAAAGGAAAGTTTTCTGGCTTACTGCGAGGCGAATCTGTACTACAGCAAAAAACAGTCCTTTTACGGGTACGATTCGATGTCCGAATATATGAATTCCTTTATGTACAACTACTATAAATCGGCAAACCTTTCAGCCTCGGGCTTTGAGAACGTGGTGTGCTATTTTCAGCTGAAGGAGTTTGAAATCATGAACCTCTTTTATCTGACGGAGGGCATAAGATACAGCATGCCGCCGGATTACATAAGGAAAAATATATACGCGCAGATCACAGGGTAAAAAATTCACAGAATTTTGATAGAAAAAACAAAATAAAGGTGATAAAATGAAAACAGCATACGCACAATGGATTCCCGCGAAATACCGCGAAAATTTGAGGAGGAGGTTTTCCCGTGGCGGTTACTAAGCTGAAACTGATGAATATATCGGGCGGCCCCGAGGAATTGGTGCCCGTTCTCTGTTTGTGCGCCGCCGACCGTTTGATCCACGTCGAGGACGCGATGACTGTGATTCACGG
>Ga0123356_10000587_pt1 | contig 40428 bp, 30 predicted proteins | sample TergutEmb28metaG_2_FD_92546 | JGI IMG/M metagenome (GOLD analysis project Ga0123356, IMG submission 92546) | Embiratermes neotenicus P3 segment gut microbial communities from Petit-Saut dam, French Guiana - Emb289 P3 | ecosystem: Host-associated > Arthropoda: Insects > Digestive system > Gut ...
AGTTGAGGCTGACGAGGCTTAAGTTGAGGCTGACGAGGCTTAAGTTGAGGCTGACGAGGCTCTGGTTGAGGCTGACGAGGCTTAAGTTGAGGCTGACGAGGCTCTGGTTGAGGCTGACGAGGCTTAAGTTGAGGCTGACGAGGCTCAAGTTGAGGCTGACGAAGCTTAAGTTGAGGCTGACGAGGCTTAAGTTGAGGCTGACGAGGCTTAAGTTGAGCTCGACAGTACACCCGAAGGAGGGCTTCCGAAGGACTGTGCTGACACGCTTCAACCTTGCACCGCGCTTCGCGGCCCCTCCTGATGCAAACAAGTGAGGGAAGCTCGAAAGGGGTTGCGAATGAGGCTTGGCTCCCCGCTGAGGGGCCCCCGGAGGGTGGTTTTTCTTTGGTTACTTTCTTTTGCGCATGCAAAAGAAAGTGACTCGCCGGTAGGCGAAACCTACGGCGCCCGCGCAGCGGAGACGGGCGGGCCGTAGGCCCAGTAAAACACCTAAAATAACCATGCCGCCCGCGAGGGCAAAAGGAATGTCTTCACTAAAGCAACGCTGGAAAATGAGTGCTTTTAAAACACCTGGCTTATAGCCATAAACAACCACCACCCCGCCCCGCAGGGGCACCCCTCCAGGGAGGGGAATTTTAACCCCCGCCCGGAGGGCGAAAGAAATATTTCTATCACCCCACAGCACAAAGCTTGAAACCACCCCACAAGCCCCCACAACACCCTCAATCAAAGCAAAGTGAGCTTCAACCTGCTGTGTTTGCAGAGAGAAAAGAGTGCTGACCCGCCAGGGGCCAATAAAACCGCACAAAATGAGACGAAACTTGCGCCCGCAAAAGGAAAGAAAACCAAACCACAGTACTTAAAGAGCGCCCCCCTCCAACAGTTGTTTCAAGCGCTCGCGCTCCTTCTCAAACGCGACGAGGGCTTCGCCGCTGAGTTGACGCTGGGAGGTTTTATGCTCGCGTAGGGGATTAAGGACACGGTTATGTTCATCCATCAGTTGATAATGCAGGTGAGGGGCGAAGGAGCGTCCGGAGTTTCCCGAATGGGCGACCACCTGTCCTTTGCGTACAGCCTGGCCTGGGCGGGTAGAGGAGGGCAAGTCGTCGAGGTGGAGGAAGATGCAGCGCCGCCGTCCGCCGGTTTCGAGGATTTCGAGGGAGTTGCCGTTGCCGCGGAAGTGCCAATTTTTGCGGACAATCATGCCGTCAAAGGGGGCCTTCACGGGGGTACCCACAGGGACTTTGAAGTCCACGCCCTGGTGACGACGTCCGTCATTGAGGTGGGAGGTAATCTGCTCCCATTCTTCCAAGGGGCCGTCGACGAGGCGCGGCTCCAACTCCGTGCCGTCCGGGAGGAAGAAGCGGGCATAGCGCTCGCCCTCGGGGTGGAACCAAAAGGCCTCATGGGTTTTCCCCGTTTTTTTGCTCGCAAAGCGTATGGCATAAAGCGAGGGCTCCATGTTGTCGCGCACTTCATAGACAGCCCACAAAGTGTCTCCGCGCATGAGGTGTTGAGGGACAGAGACCCACCACACCAGCGTACGCACAATAAGCTGCGTCAAGGGGGGGCCTATTTGAGGGCTCGTAGCGGATATAATAACCGACTCCAAGGGTCCATTAAGGCTAGCCTGGAGGAGGTTGATAGGGGAGGGGCTGGCGGCGGCGGCATCCGTCGTCCCCTCGGTATTTTCATGAACCGTTTCAGCAGGAGGGGCAGGTGGGGCGGGGAGGGGGGAGGGCTCCAAGCTGCCGCGGGAGAGGAAAAAAACAATGAGGGCCACAAGTCCCGCCACAACACCGACGAGGAGCAACATTTTGAGACGGCTGTTTTGAGGCCCGGAGCTAAGCTGGGGATATTTGAGCGGCATAACATTCCTATTCTAAGTGAAGCCCTAAGTGTCCTCATTGCTTTCGTCGCGAAGGCCGAATTCCTTCATCTTGGTTTGCAGGGACTTTCGACTGATTTGCAAAAGTTTTGCGCTGCGCGTGACGTTGCCTTTGGTTTCTTCGAGGGCCTGGGCAATCAGCTCGCGCTCCACCTCTGCGGACTTCATTCGGACGATGTTTTTGAAGGAAGCATCCTTGAGTTGAGGCACGAAGGCGGATTCTTCTGGGGGGGAGGCAGGTGTTTGGCTGCGCATGTTTTCGGGAAAATCTGCGAGGCCAAGTTGTGTGGCCTCCGTCAAGACGAGGACGCGCTCCATGAGGTTTTCAAGCTCCCGAATGTTGCCGGGCCATGGCCAATTTTGGAGCATGGACAAAACCTCGGGCTCGACGCTTTGCACATTTTTGTGGAGGCGGTGGTTATATTTTTCAATGAAGTGGTTGACGAGGCTGGGGATGTCGTCCTTACGCTCGCGTAGGGAGGGCAAGTGAATGGGGACGACGTTGAGGCGATAAAACAAGTCCTTGCGAAAGCGCCCGGCTTCCACTTCCTTTTCGAGGTTTTGGTTGCTGGCGGCAACCAAGCGCACGTCCACGCGGGTGGTTTTTATGCCGCCGACGCGCTCAAACTCGCACTCTTGGAGGGCGCGCAGGAGTTTGACTTGCATTTCCACGGGGATTTCAGAAATTTCGTCCAAAAAAAGCGTGCCCCCATCCGCCAACTCAAAACGTCCCGGTTTGGAGCTGACGGCTCCGGTGAAGGCGCCGCGCTCATAGCCAAAAAGCTCCGACTCCATCAAGTCCTTGGGGATGGCGGCGCAGTTAATTTTAATGAGGGGGTGGGGTTGGCGGGAGGAGCCTTGGTGGAGGGCCGTCGCAACCAACTCCTTTCCCGTCCCCGACTCCCCCGTAATCAGCACCGTCGAAGGCGTATTGGCCACCTTGTCAATAAGGCGGAACACCTCTTGCATTTGAGGGGAGTTGCCAATAATGGCAGAGCGGGAGCGCAGCCAGTCTGCGTGGACGTTTTTTTTGTTGGCCTGGACGGTTTTGGTCGCTTTTTCAACAACGGATTGGATTTCAGCTTGCTCAAAAGGCTTGGTAATATAGTCAAAGGCGCCGCCCTTAATGGCTTCGACAGCGGAGTCCACCGTCCCATGTGCCGTAATAATAATGACAGGAATTTCAGGATGCGTTTGGCTCAAGGTTTTCAGCAATTCCATGCCCCCCAGCCTGGGCATCACCAAGTCCGTGACAATGACGTCGACTTTGGTTTTTTGGACGAGGGCCAAAGCCTCTTCGCCGTGAGCGGCAAGGCTGACCTCATAACCTTGCTTGCGCAGGATGGTGGCCAGAATTTTTCGAAGGTTGGATTCGTCATCGACAACGAGGATATGAAACACGGACAATGGATCTCCTATTCTTGAGGCCAAAGTCAAATTCCATTCTCCATTTCTTTTTTTTCAGAAAACCATATGGCCACAAAACACAAAGGCGCTTTTGCTGTAGGGGCGGGAATTTTGCTTTCCCGCCTGTCGGGTTTGTTGAGGCAAAAGCTTTTGGCCCATTTTCTGGGCGTAGGCCCCGTCGCCGCCGCCTTTGTGGCCGCCATGCGCATACCGAATTTCCTGCAAAACCTGTTTGGCGAGGGGGCCTTGTCAGCCGCCTTCATTCCGGTTTATGCGAGGTTGCGTGTCCGCAAGCAAGACGAGGAAGCCGACAAGCTGGCCTTTGGTTTGTTTTCGGTGTTGTTGCTGCTCATTTCCATATTGGTGGTTTTGGGCATAGAGTTTGCGGGTTTTTTGACGACGCTTTTTGCTCCGGGTTTTGAGGGGGAGCAAAGGGCATTGACGGTGGCGCTGGTGCGCATCCTTTTCCCCAGCACGGGCATATTGGTGTTGTCCGCCTGGTGTTTGGGCATCCTCAACAGCCACCGCCGCTTTTTCCTCTCCTATGCCGCGCCCGTTGTTTGGAACGGCTGCATCATAGCGGCCCTCCTGTTAGGGGGAGGGGAGTTGGCTTTGGAGGTGTTGGTACGTTGGACCTGTTGGGGGGTAGTCGCCGGCAGCCTCTCCCAATTCCTCATCCAATGTCCCTTCGTATGGCGGTGCATCGGCAGCCCAAGCCGCCGGAAAATGCGGATGACGGGAGAGCCTTTGAAAGAGGTTTTGAAGAATGCCGTCCCCGCCGTCGCCTCCCGCGGCGTGGTACAAACCAACGCCCTCATCGACAGTGCCCTCTCCTCCATGGTAGGCGAGCGCGCCATGGCCGCCCTGGCCAACGCGCAGGTATTTTCGCTGCTGCCCATCAGCCTGTTTGGTGTTGCCGTTTCGGCTTCCGAGCTGCCGGCATTGTCCGAGGATGCCGACGACTGGGGGGAGGAGGCGAAGGGGGTACTCAGGGGGCGTTTGGCGGGGGGCCTGGAGAGGATGGCCATTTTTGTCATCCCCTCCGTCATCGCCTTATTCGCATTGGGCGACTTTATTGCCTCCATTTTCGAGTCCGGCCGCGTCACCCCCGCCGACACACGTTATATATGGTACATGCTGGCGGCCTCCTCGCTGGGCCTCTGGGCGCAAACGCGGGCCCGCCTCTACACCTCAGCCTTTTTCGCCCTCAAGGACACGCGCACGCCCTTCGGCATTTCCATGCTGCGTCTGGCCGTTTCAGCCTGCATAGGTTTTGTTGCCGCCCTCTATGCGGCGCGCTGGTTGGGCCTACCGGCGCATATGGGGGCCATAGGCCTATGCCTCACTTCCTCGCTGGTCGCCTGGGTGGAATACGTCATCCTGCAAAAGCGCCTGGCATTGCGCATAGGCGTCGTTGGCAAGGACACAAATTCTCCGGCTTTGGGGCAGTGGAAGTTGTGGTGTGCTGCCGTGTGTGCCGCCTTACTGACATTGGGCATAAAATATGGATTGGCCTTAAAGTTTGGGGTAGCGGCAGGGGTAGCGGAGGAGTTGGGGGGCCAGTGGTTGGCGCCCCCGCAACTGCCGCATGCGTGGTGGTTGTCATTCTTGCTGTTGTTTTATGGCGCAATTTATTTTGTAATGGCCGCGTTATTGGGAGACACAAGGGCCAGGGCTTGGTTGTCAAGGCTTGGCAAGTGGCTGCCCATGCGCTAGCAGTTGTTTTATGTTAGGCCTTATGCTCCACTGGCGCATGGGGGGCTGACGGTTTTTTCAAAGTGAGGTTGCAAAAGGTGACCGAAGTACAGACTGATTCAAATGTCCACGAGAATGAAGGGGTGCAGGCGTCAGGGGAAGCGCAGCCCATGGTTGTGGTACGCCGCGCAAGTGCGGTGGTAATGACGCAAGCGGAGCCTGAGTTGCCGGAGGATGCAGCGACTGCCTCCACGCGCAAAGCCCTGCGCATAGGGGACGCCGTCCACGGAAAAATTCTGCAACTCAACGCGCAGGTGGCCCTGTTGGCTTTGGATGAGCCGCACCTTGAGGCGATGATAGAGCTTTCAGAGTTGCACGACGAGGAGGGGATATTGCGCCTGGGGGTAGGGGACGAGTTAGACGCCTATGTGGTGGAGATGGGGGCGAAGGGGATTGTTTTATCGCGCCAGCTTCCGGAGAAATTCCAACACTTGGCCAAACTGAAGCAAGCGCAGGAAACCAAGACGCCCGTAGAGGGGTTGGTATTAGCGGCGAAGAAGGGGGGCCTAGAAATAGCGATAGAGCAGACGAGGGCCTTTTGTCCTTCCAGCCAGGTGGACTTGAGCGTGCCCAAAAACATGGAAGGACTCGTCGGCGAAAAACTGTTGTTTCACGTCATGAAGGTGAAGGGGCAGCGTGTGCTTTTGTCGCGTCGGTTGTTGTTGGAGGAGGCGATGCAAAGCAAGGCGGCGGGTTTGCGCAGTGAGTTGGCCGAGGGCAAAGTATTGAAGGGGGTAGTGACACACCTTCGAGAGTTTGGCGCCTTTGTAGACTTAGGGGGCCTAGAGGGTTTGGTACCCCTTTTAGAGCTAAGCCACCGCCGTATTCACCACCCCTCTGAGGTGCTCTATGCCGGTGAAGAAGTAGAAGTAAAGGTATTGCGTATTGAGCCCCCCCACCCCCCGGAGAAGACGAAGGAGCGCATAACGCTTTCGGTGAAGCAATGCCAGGGGGAGCCTTGGAGCCAAGCGGCCGCCCAATTACGTGTGGGGAGTGAATACAAAGGCAAGGTGGTGCGTATGGCCCCCTTTGGCGCCTTTATAGAGTTATTTCCAGGTGTAGATGGTTTATTACACATTTCAGAATTAGGGGCTAAACGTCTAACGCACCCCAAGGAGGTACTTTCCATAGGGCAGGAGCTTCAGGTGGTGTTAGACGCTTTCTCTTTGGGGGAGCGCCGGGCGAGTTTGCGTTTGGCAAAGCGGGCGGACATGCAAGAATTCCCCACCTTCAACAGCCTGACGCAGGCGCAGCAAGCCAAACCTCCCCCTACACCGACGCCTGCCCCACCTGCAGCGAAGCCGGTGGTGCCAGCGAAGGAGCCGAGGGGGGAGAGGGAGCCGCGTAAGGAGCCGCGGGAGGCTCGGTTACGTGTGGGAGAATTGGTGATGGTGAAAATAGAGCGTATTGAGCCTTCGGGACTTTTTGTGGTTTTGGGGAAGAAGCCGGGTTTCGTTCCCAGCAATGAGACGGCGACGGCGCGCGGCACGGACTTAAAGCGCGCATTTCAATTGGGACAGGAAGTCCAAGCAGAGGTTTTGGGCGTATCTGCCGAAGAGGTGCGCCTTTCCATTTCGAAGGCGCAGAAGACGGAGGAGCGCAAGACTTTGGAGTCCTTCCGCCAGCAGCAAAAGACTTCTGCCGCCGGTTTTGGCACCTTGGCCGACAAGTTGAAAAACTTGAAAGTGCCATGAGGCCAACTCTATGCTTGACGTGGTGAGGCTTCCACGCTAGGAAGGCTGCCACTTGGCGCGGGGTGGAGCAGTCTGGTAGCTCGTCGGGCTCATAACCCGAAGGTCGTAGGTTCAAATCCTGCCCCCGCAATGAAGCACAACAAGGCTTTGAGGCAAACCCCCTCAAGGCCTTTTTTGTTTTCGAAGGGTGGGCCGCGAAGTCATGGCGAACAAAAAGCAATTGGCAGGAAGGATCGGCTTCCATGAGAACCCATTGGCCGCAAGCGCGTCCTCGTTTCCCACTAGGTTTTACCTAAGGGGAATGAGAACATGGGTTGAGAGGATAATGATAGCCTATCACCTATGGGCTTTTCGCCTACTTTGAGTTCTTTAGCATATTGTCTAAGAATACTCGCATTTGGCTACGCTGGCCGATGCTCGTGAACACGAGAAGGTTGACGCCGCGCTGGATGGCTTCGGCCTCGGCGCGTGTGGAGACGCTGGCGCAGATTTGTCCCATCGCCACCATGTCATCGCCGGAAATCCAGCCTCCCTGCAGCGTTTGGATGGCTCTCAGCTTGGCGCTTGTTGAAAGCCGGCCGATTTCAGCGGACGAGTGCGCCGCCACCCAATCGCGCACATGATCGTCGTCGTTGATCCAATACTCGCTCGGTTCGTTCTCCGTCGCGAGATCGGCGACATTTTGACTTTCGAGCTTGCCGTTTTTTTCGCTCATCAGGTTGCCTTCATAACCGGGCTGCACCTCGCCCTCCCGCTCACAGCCCCAGAGATTGCAGATTTGGCTCCGGAGGGGTTCGGAATAACGATCATCCAGGCCGATGATGTGTCCGAACTCGTGAGCTGGCGTCCAGGTCCAGGTGAGTGCGTCGCCTTCGTTGGCATTGAGGGTCATCGAACGTCCGCGCAGGGCGGGAAATACGTGTGACGCCATGCGGATTTTTGCGGCCTCTATTTGGGTTACCTCGCCCGCTTTCGAGCCGGGAGGGCGATATCGCACGGTGATTGTGCAACGGATGGAATAGCCGTCACTGAAGGTGCGCGTCCAGGTTGTGTTGATTGAATCCTGAATCGACTTTGCGCGGGCTTCGTTCGCCTCCTCTCCATAGAGCTCCATGCGCCCGGTGATAGCAACCGAGGTCTCCGTCCGGTCGACCATCAACCCAGGAGAGGGAGAAAATCTACCGATCGAATTTTTGGGCCCTTCAGATGGCTTCGGAGGATTTTGTGTATTGGCTTCCTGCCGACGTAGGGTACCGGTCTGTTGGATGACATGCGCCAACTCATGCCCCAGCAGGTTTTTACCTTCGGGGGAGTTGGCTGAGTATTGATGAGCGGCAAAGGCGATGTTGTTGCCGAGGGTGAAAGCTTTGGCGTTCAAAGAGTCGGCCATTTGGGCGGCGGGGGCGTCCGTGTGAAGGCGCACCTGGCTGAAGTCCTGGCCGAAGCGTGGCTCAAAGAAGGCGCGGGTGGAGGCATCCAAGGGGGAGCCGCCGTTGTTGAGGGAATTCAGGCTGGATTCAAGTTGGGGTGAAGCCTGGGTAGGGGTTGAGGGGGGTGAAGTGGTTTTAGAGCGCGGCTGCACCCCGGTATTCAACCCTGGCTGACGTATAGAATTCGAAAGATGGCCTTGAGGTTCCGGCATACGCATCACCCGCTCGGCAAGCGCATCCGCTTCATGCTCCAGCGGATCATCCACAGTGCCAATTTCGAGGCGCGGCTGTACCCCTGCACGGCGCATGGCCTGGCGGTACTGTTTCTGATGGGCCAAAGCATGGGGTACAGGTAGGGTATGGGTACGGGAGATGGTGCCAGAAGTTTTGGTTTCAAGGAGGGTTTTCATGGTGAGCATCCGTCCTATATCATATATATGATTAAATATGCCTGCTTAGAATATGGCGTCTCCGGCAGCAAAATGTTTCATCTATTTGGGGGCATAGGCCATTTTTCATGTCCAGGCTTTGCGTGGATGATGGGGACTTTTTTGACACCTTTTCGAATACGAAGAAAAAGAGCGACAGGAAGTCGATTTTCTCGCGAGCTTAGCAACTTTGTAGGTGATAGTCAGATAATGTAGGTGTGCGGGAGGTTGTTGGGGGCAGCGCCGGTATTCTGTGGCACATAGGGTTTTATTTTATTGTGTTCATTGTGTTTTTCCAGGGGACAACCCTGGAAAGCTGACGCTGCCCGTATGCCTATGGGTTGAGTGGGGGTGTAGATGAAGGGCCGTTTCATTGGGAGGCATTTATTTATATTTCTAAAAAAAGGGCAAAATACATGAAAATTTCTAAAAACGTATCGGCGCAAACGAATTCTAAGGCAGGAAATCATCCGCGGACGGCATTGAAGCCGCCGGTTTTAAAACCCCCATCCAAGGATAAATTTGAAGGAGGGGGACCGAAGTTGGCAATGCCTGCCTTTGAGCCCAAAAAAGTGACAGGGTTGGTGATGCCTCCTGTTGTCTGCCGGGCAGGGGCAGCTGGGGCGGCGAATGCGAATGGCGCCTTGACGGGGGCAAGTGCGGCAGTTTCTGAGAGCATGATGACGAAGGTTGAACAGGAGCGCTATATGCATGCCATCAACCAGCTGACCACGTATTTTGAGCTGCTGGACACCGCCGCCGGCGGAAAAGGCGGAAGGGACGGCAGAATCGGCAGGGGAGATTTGCAAGCCATCGTGGACAACAACTATGAGGTAAACATGCCTCAAGACTTGCTGGATGCTTGTCGTTATCTCCTTGAAAACGATGATGCTTTCGAGAAGCTCAGCAAGAGCGATGGGGGGGAGCACAAAGGCGTCATTACAAGAGAGGGTTTGGATATGGAGGGTGCAAACCTGCGCGGACTTGGGGTTGAAGGAAGCGAGCAAAATCCATCATCACAGGCAAACTACCTAGAAAGCTTGAAAAACGCCGTCACTCAAATTTATTTGCAGTTTGAATCCATTGCCGGGAAAGACGGCCTCAGCAGGGGAAATTTGTTCAATGCCTTGAAGAATCCAACGTTGAACGACGATGAACGCAGTGCCTATTTGTTTCTCCTTGCGAACCCGGCCGTCTTCAACCTGATTGAAGCTGCGGGCGGTGAGAAGTGCAACGGCACCATTGACAAAGCCGCCATAGACCAGATAGCGCAAAACATTGCAAAGGGTTATTATAACTAACGCTTTCCCCTTAAGGTGGCCTAGGGCGAGTGTCCTCGCTCGCCTTATCCCCTTTTGTTATGCAAATACCCTTTCCAACCCCTCCCTGTCTTTAGAGTGGTTTTAGCTTAAGTCCGTACATTTTTTTAGAGGCTGGGGGGAGTATTGGCGTTTAACGAGCGAAGGGCAGTGGAGGAGGGTGGAGGTATAGCGAGCAATAGGCGAGGGCCGATAGCCGGGGCCCCAGAGGGTATTTTTTTGAACGCCCCTTCGGGTCGTTGCCCCACGAGCGCCATGAAGAAAAGCAACATTTCGCTTTCCCGCCTCATACGTTAGGCTCCGTTTGACATGAGATTGAGGCAGCCCGAACAAAAACGAGTCCAACGAAGAGAAAGTGCCAAAGTGGAACTGGTCTAGGTGGGTTTCAACAAGCGCATGCTTTTCATCAGCCGCTTGGCCCTTCTCCAGGCTGTTTTGCGGCGCTTTTCGCTGTCCTCCATAGGGCAATAACCCTCTGTTTTCATAACATTCTCCATATATTTTTGTATGTTTTCAGCCTTGCTCTGAATTTCCCTAAGCTTGTTGGCCACAACCCCCCCAGGGCGACGCTCCTGGTTTTCAATCCACAAAAGCGCCAGCTGAGGAATGACACAAAGGGCCAAAATACAGTCTGCAAAGCTGACGGAAGCGCAAAGCTCCTTGAATTTGGTTTGGGCATATGCTTTTTGCGCTGCGTTTTCTTCGTCTGGTGTGTCCACGGCAACCCCCGTTGGTTGAGGCAAAACGAAAACAACCCTGCCGCACGTTGATTGGGAGACCGGCCAACCCGGAGCCCGACAAAGTGACGGCCCAAACAGGTTCAGAATCCGGTAGAAATAACAAGACCGGCGAGTCTTGCGACTCCCCGCCTGGGCCGTCGGAACCCGGGGCCCTAAAAGGGAGGAGCCGCAGGGTCTCGCCCCCGCGCTCCCGCCCTTGTTATTTCTTAACCCGGGTTCTGACGCCCGGCTGCACTCTCATGCAGCGTCGGGCATTAAGCCCCTCTTTTGCGAAGGTGTCAAGGGAGCTTTTGTGGGGGGGGCTTGGAGTTCGTCGCCGTAGCCAGCGATTTCTTCAATATGGATTCACACACATTATATAGGAAAAAGCAGATTGCTATCCATAGCCTGTTTTACTTCCGGCAAAGAAATATCTAAATGCATACCTTTGGGGAAGACAATCCTTCTGGCTTTCTGATATATGCAGATGGGCAACCATCTATCTTGCGAGAAAAAACAAATGCAGGCATTGAAACGATGGAGTTTGTGGCTGATCCTGGCCCTTTGCGCATGCAATTCATGCGAAGACAAGGAGTGCCGTTGCCCAACAATATGCGACGAAAAGAAGCCCATTTGTCCAAAATGCGACGAAGAGACAAAATGCGGCGAAGAGGAGCCCATTGCTCCCCCACCCTACAAAGCTTATGGGTTTAACTTTGGCCCCTATGAGGATGGCCAAGACCCCAATATGGGCACCGTCATTCCTTTCAGCCAACTAAGAGCCAGAATGGGCATTGTTGCACCCCATACGGAATGGGTGCGCGCTTTCGGTTCCACCCATGGAATTGAGAATGTTTGCCGGGCTGCCCGAGAATATGGGCTCAAATGTTTGGGGGGTGCGTGGCTAAGTGCCGACTTGTCTGCGAATGAAGAAGAGTTGTCCGGGCTCATTCGGCTTGGTGAAGAAGGCTATTTGGATGGTGCTGTTGTTGGCAGTGAGGTTTTGTTGCGTCAGGAGCTGACGGCAACACAGCTGCTTGCATATATAGAGCGGGTGAAGGCGGCCTTGCCGGAGGTGGAGGTGGCCTATGCGGATGTCTATGGCATATTGTTGGAGAATCCAAATGTTGTTGCCGCCTCTCATTTCGTTTTTATGAATATTTATCCCTATTGGGAAGGGGTGCGCATAGACAATGCCGTTGCAAAAATACATGCAGAGTACGCACGAATGTTGGCGGCGGCGGGAGGGAAGGAAGTCATTATTTCTGAAACCGGCTGGCCAAGCGGCGGCAATGCTGTTGTTGACGCCCTGCCTTCACCGGAAAATGCCCGTTTCTATTTTCTGAACTTTGTTTCCTGGGCCCGAGCCAACAATGTCAAATATTTCTATTTTGAAGCTTTTGACGAAGCCTGGAAGGCCGCCCAACCTGAAGGGCCGCAGGGCGCCCATTGGGGGCGTTGGGACGTGCATGGCAACATGAAAGCCGGCACTCTGGAAGTTTTTGAAGGTGCAACCATGGACGACAACTGGACACGCTAATGTCGCCTGCAGTCATTTTCAAGCGTGAAGGCACGTGAAGGGAGAGGTATAATTTTTGCTTTGCAATTTGCCCTACATATAGGCAAGAAACTCTCACTTTTAACGCTTTTATGGCCCACGCAGTCCGGGCTTTTGTTTCTCCTTATAAAAAACCCCGCCTTTGGAATAAGGCGGGGCAAGGCAAAATAACGTAGCCGATGCCGTTTATGGGTTTCTTTTACCACCTGGGCCATAGGGTGGAGGTTGGTTACAAGAGTCGTGTGAGGTAAAGTGGTTAAACCCAATGTCGAGGTCACATGACCTATCGTTGGAGTGCGAACAATTGGATGGACAAGCATCGCAACAAAGAGCCAATGGAAAGGCTTTCGACAGAGGGTTTCCATTGCAATCGGAAAGCACCCGGGCAATGCACGTTTCGCATAGACAATTCGCAAAACCTTGGTGGCAAATAGCCGCGTTGGTCAAACCAATAGGGCTGTATGTATCGCGACATGGAACGGGTGTTCTCTCTGCCTTATATCCGCAGGCCGCCGTTTCTTGCCCTCTCTCCGAGTTGGCTGCGCAGCGCATGCAATCCATGTTGGAGTTTTGAGGGGCCCCCATTCCTCTTTGTGAGCAACCTCCACAATAGCGGCTACAGGAATAAACCTCATCGACACCGTTCTCATGGTCCTTGGTCCACCCTTCTCCAAGCGCATGTAAATATTCGTGAAGCACAACTGTTTGAAGCTCCGAAGACGAGAGATTTGCAAGGCTGTCTCTGTTAAATGTGATGGTGTTATCTCCTGGAACCCATTGCATCCACCAAGGAACTTGGTCTGTCGTTGCATCCGCTCCTGCTTTAATTTTGCCACATTGAATCAGGTGGTTGGGTTCGTTCCCAATGCTTTCTGTGAGTTTGGCTGCCAGGCGCGGATTGGTTGCTTCCAAGCATTGCAACCAAAGAGGGTTGAACATGTCAGCAAATGCTTTTGCCAGTTTTGCATGTTCTGTTTTCGTGCATCCGTTGTCTAAGCCGTTCGGATTCAGTTTAATCCGAAGTCCGCCATATAGATTTGCTATTGAAGTGTCTGATGCTGCAAAAGCCTTGAGGGATTGTATGATGGAAGCATTTTCAGAAGAATCCCCAAAAGGACGCACAACATCATCCGAGACAAGGTTCCATGCCCCGGGTACTCCCTCTTCGACAACGACACGTATGCTTTGGTCATCCGAGTTGAACGTGTAGGTCTCTTGTTTGTCAAAATGGCCGTCTCCGTCGGTGTCATAGAGTTTGACCATTTTCCCATTGCTGAACTCTTCTTGGACGTCAATGATGGTGCCGGCATTTGCAGAATAGCGGCTTTCTTTGAAGCCATCAGGTTGCGTCACGGAAATATAAGAATATGGGTTTTCTGGGGAGCCCCGCACCTCCACATAGAGCACGCCGTTTTCGTCTGTCTCTTGAAGATATTCTTCGTGGCCATCCCCGGTGAAATCCGTTGGAAGCCCAGCTTTGGCGCGTGCAATTTTTTGTTCAATTTCTTTGAAGGTTTCTTCAGTCTCTTGAATCGTTGGTGGTATTTCAGTTGTAGGTATTTCAGTTGTAGGTATTTCAATGATTGTTGTTTTGGTGGGTGGTTTGTTAAACAATTCTTTGTTATCTGCAGGTTTTTCGTCGACGCTGCACCCCACCAGCAACGTGGCCAACAACACACTCAACAACACACTCAACAACACCAATACATGGCCTCTTCTCATCGGTTTTCTCCTTTTTCGGCTATACAAAGCTGAGGACTTTGTTGAGGCTATGGGTCTTCTTCCAAGAAAAGAATGTTTATGTGAGAAGACTTTCCGATTGAGGTGTTTCCCAAACGGTTGCAAAGTATGCCGCCTTTCACAAAAACAACAGTGTTGCTGTTTCTGTCATAGGAATAGGTGTTGTTCTCCGGTGGGACACGTTTCCCATCCATGTCGACAACCAAAAGCTCTGCAGAAGCAGGTTTGTTCGTGCCCAGATCAAAAACACAAGAGTTTGACGCAAGCTCCCTCGAAACCTCTTGGAGTGCTCTCAAAAGTTCTGCTCTGTCAGCCGCAGGGTAATAGGCCGTACACTGGGCCTTTCCACCGCACTTGCGCACATCTCCACCTGCCTTGGCCATCGCATTGAGCACTTTCATGGCAATGCCGTCAACATCGTCCATGGCGTCTTCACCAAAACCGACAACAATGGTTTTTATGCCATGTTTCCGAAGCTCTTCAATGACGCTCACCGTTCCATTTTGGTCCAAGCAGTTGTTTCTGCTGCACGATGAGCTACATGCAATCGGCGATAAAGTGCAGACACATTGTCTGCTGTCTTGGCAATAGCCCAGTTCTTCGTCATTCTCGTCGCTGCCTGGGTTGCTGTTGGGAAGGCCGTCGGTCAGCAGCAATATAAAATTTTTGCGAGAGGCGTCTTTGAGTTCAGAAACATTGTCGAGCAGAAATTTCAAAGAAGCCCCTGTCGGGGTTCCGGCATAAACAGGCCATCCATTTTCATAAGAATTGTAGAGCTTGTTAAAAATATGTTCTTGAATGTCGGTAATCCCATCTCGAAGAGCCGCATCCTCATCAGAAGTTGCAAACGCAAATTGAACGCTGTTGCTGGCGTTGCCGGAATCATCTCTTGGGAACAACGTGAGACCAAATTTGCCCAGCGGCCGAAAACCTTCGCCAAGACTTTCATTCAAAAACTCTCTCATCGCATAGCGCAACTCGTTGATGCGCGTTGAACAAACAGGTTTGCAACTTCGGGAGTCTGAATTGCAATTCCCTGGAGTGCACTCCGTATCGTCATTTCCATCAACGTCCTTGCCTGGATTGACCGGGTCAGCCATGGAGCCCGACTTGTCGATGAGGAGCATGATGTTGGACGGCAAGAACAATTTGGCAAAAACTTCATATTCTGCCACGACATGATAAGTTTTTTCATCCGTGGGTTTGTTTCCGGCGCAGGCCGCCAACATGAGGGCCAAAACCAAAAATAAATATAAAACAAAGCCACTTTCCCGCCTTCTGTTAGCCACTTTTTCCCCCTGCTCCATTGTGTCAACACTCCCTTCCTTCCTGCTTTTTATTTTTTATGTACACACGACAGCTTCTTTCTTCTGGGGCGATTGGCACTGGTGTGTGTTTCAAACTTTTTTGTTTTGGCGCTTTGGGCCCTCTTGGTTTCAAAAAAACCCACAAAGCCTCGAAGGCCTTGTGGGACTTTGGTTTTTCCGGAGTGGATGTGATCGGTTGGCCCCGTTATAGGGAAACCTTATGGGCACTGCATTTCTCCTGAGGAAATACAGTGCCAAAGGTTTTGGGGTTTATAGGCTCCAGTTGATTTCTATTTTTGGGACGCCTCCCGGAGGGTTTGACACACTGGGACCTTGGACCCACCAAGTGATGACAAGATCTGTACGGCCGCTGAAGTTGCTCGTGCTTGCACCTGCGTCAAGCCAGACTGTGTTTATCAGATAATAGCGTGTCGGAGTCTGTCTCGCATCTGACTCGACGATGCTGAGATGGATTCCATACGCCGATGTGTTTTTCACAGTTGTGATATGGGCGCCGTTCCCTTGCAGAGGCCGACTGCTGGTTGTCTCCCAGCCATTGATGGTCTGAATGCGACTCCACGCATCCGTTTTCCGAAAATTCGCGGTTACTGTCCAGCTGCTGAGGGTTACTGTTACAGTACAGGAAGCCGATAGCCTGCCGTCCGCTGTTCTTGCAGTGATGGTTGTGGAACCTGCTTGGTTCTTCGCTGTGACTGTGCCATTTTGGTCCACACTCGCAATGGAGGTATTGCTAGAAGTCCATTGAAGGGTTCTGTTCGTTGCGTTGGATGGGCTAATTGTAGCAACCAGTGTTGTTGAGGTGCCGGAAGTCAGCGCTAAGGAAGTCCTGTTCAGCGTAACACTGGAAACGAGGACAGTGACGGTGACAACACAGGAAGCCGATAGCCTGCCGTCCGTTGTTGTTGCCGTAATGGTTGTGGAACCTGATTGGTTCCCCGCCGTGACTCTGCCGTTTGGGTCCACACCTGCAATGGAGCTATTGCTTGAAGTCCATTGAAGGGTTCTGTTTGTTGCGTTGGATGGATTAATTGTGGCAACCAGTGTTTCTGAGGTGCCGGAATTCAGCGCCAAAGAAGTCCTGTTCAGCGTAACACTGGAAACGGGGACAGTGACGGTGACAACACAGGAAGCCGATAGCCTGCCGTCCGCTGTTGTTGCCGTAATGGTTGTGGAACCTGATTGGTTCCCCGCCGTGACTCTGCCGTTTTGGTCCACACCCGCAATGGAGCTATTGCTTGAAGTCCATTGAAGGGTTCTGTTTGTTGCGCTTGCAGGGTTAACTGTAGCAACCAGTGTTTCTGCGGCGCCGGAATTCAGTGCTAAGGAAGTCCTATTCAGCGCAACACTGGAAACGGGAACAGTGACGGTGACGACACAGGAAGCCGATAGTTTGCCGTCCGCTATTGTTGCCGTAATGGTTGTGGAACCTGATTGGGTTCCTGCCGTAACTCTGCCGTTTTGGTCCACACTCGCAATGGAGGTGTTGTCCGAGGTCCATTGAAGGGTTCTGTTCGTTGCGTTGGATGGGCTAATGGTAGCAACCAGTGTTTCTGAGGCGCCGGAAGTCAACGCTAAGGAAGTCCTATTCAGCTCAACGCCTATAACGGCAACAGAACTCTGCCATACAACCTGACTATTGCCATTCAGAAGAACCAGGGTGCCGTCGTCTCGCAGCTCAAGACTTGTTGCGCCCTTAGCGCTGGTGTCCGTTGCCCAGAGTACTTGGCTGGCCGCACTATAGACAACAAAATTCCCATCATCCTGCATGAGCGCCCAAGCGCCAGGATTACCCCCGGTGTCTGTGCTCCAAATCGGTGCATTTGCAGATCCTGAGATGACCAGATTGCCGTCGTCCTGCATCAGGAGCTTCACCTCGCCGTTGGGAGAAAGCAAGCTTTGGCCTGCGTCCAGCCTTTCGCCGATTTCCACAGTTTCTGACGAGTCTATATTGTCGTCGTCGTCGTTGTTTTTGTCGTCGTCTTTGTTGTGGGTGTTGTTCTTCTGATCGTCATTGTTGATAATATTGTTATTGTTTTTGTCGTCGTCGTTTTCGCAAGCCACAAACGTGAAGGCCAAAGCCAACAACAAACAAAAAGAGAGGCTTCCCCCTCCCTTAAAGCTCATTCTCTTTCCCTGTTTTCTTGTCTCAACAAGCATTTTTTCCCCTATATGTTTGAGTGATGACTTATCTGTAATGCAAGTTGTGCGCCAATGTATTCTTGGCGTAAAATCAATAGATTAATCAACAGCTCGACGTCTCGTTTTGGGATGAAAGTCCAGGAAACAGATATAAGCTAGGCGCTTAGTCTCGGCGTTGGGTGGAGAGGATTGATAACAAAGCGTTCCGGTTCAGTTGTCCAGCCTTGCCTTGGTTTTGTGGCAGGATGAGCGTAGCCTCTGGAAAGCTACTGAAAAGTGTTCTAGAAGTCCAAGCATCGGGGGCGAAGGGGGGTTTTGCGTCAAAACAATGTGGCTCGGAGGGCTGCCCGTTTCCCCTCTCCATGGAGGAGAGGCCTTTTCTTCTTTCACTAACTGGAGATTGTCATGAGTAATAAGGTGAACAATCATGGTGTTATGATCGGCCTTAATGTTGGCTTCGGCCAAGGTACGGGCGACCCAATAAAACTTTTTGGGAGAGTTTTTTCTAAGGAAACGGGTCAGACTCATGAAAGACAAGCTTCTGCACAAGTCAACTGCGACTCCAGATTTAATAAGTGTACTGGTGAGCTAGAGGGGCAATGGAAGCAGGGTGATACAAGTGCAAATCTAAACGTTAAGTACAATCTATTTCGCAACAAATTTGAAGAGATAACTGCAAGGGTGGGTCGTCAAAATGGTTCCATGAACTACAATGTCGCCCTTGGAGAAGGAACAAAAGGCCCGACATTTAAAGCAACAGTACAAAGGAAAGATGGCCCAAACTCTGCCGATGCATACATCGATTCTGAAAAGGGGCCTGGAATACAGGGAGCACGGAACAAAGATGGCAGTTTGTTCAACGAAGTAGAATCTGGTGGAATAGGAATCAATAATAAGGGTCTTTCAGCAATTTTTAAGGACAATTCCAAGGCAACGAATGCGTCGAACAGCGCAACAGGCACCTTCGTGAAGCCTCAGGGTTCTTTAGATATGAGCAACTTCAAGAAGCTGGCGAAAGATCAAAAACCCCCTGTCGATCGGAATTCGGCACAAGATCCAAAACCCCCTGTCGATCAGAAGCCGGCAGAATATCCGGAACCCCCTAGAAAAAGTTTTATAGAGTCTATACGTGAGGGGCAGATGAAACGAGAATTTTTAGAAAAACCCCAAGAGAGAGTTTCTGAGGATTTTTTCGGAAGATATTCCAGATAAAATTTGCTTTCCGCGTACTTTATCCACTTTAGGGATTTGGAGTGCTTGAACTTCCTCAGGTTGAGCAAGTTCTTGGTGGTCTTATCTTTGTTATATGTTTCCTGTACAATTTTTGGGTTCTAAGCGCTCCGCCCTTCGGGTGGTCCTCCACAGAGGGGCTGAAGGCAGCGAAAACGAGGAAACAGCCGCATTGCCCTCCCACGTGGGAGAGGGTGGGGGTATTTCCCAAGCTTGTCCCTAGTGAATGATTTTGTCTGTGCCGATGGTGACGGACTGCTTGTCGACGACGCGCTTTCCGTCGAATACACGAGCATGGATAATTGTTCACTCAGTGTTTTGTTTTTTTCGTTTATTCGCTAAATCCATGGCTATGAACCTCAACACTTACCTGACATTTAATGGAAATTGCGAAGCTGCCTTTAACTTCTATAAATCCGTTTTCGGAGGGGAGTTTGTCGCCTTGCAGCGTTTCAAAGAGATGCCTTCGGGCCCACCCCTGTCTGAAGCCGAAAAAGAGATGATTATGCACATGGTTTTGCCCATTGGGAATACGGTGTTGTTCGGTTCAGACAAGATTGAAGCTTTCGGCAAAGCCAAGGTGGGCGACAATTTTTCTCTAAACATCAGCGCGGATTCTGAAGCACAAGCCCGCAGAATTTTCGACGCGCTTGGGGTGGGCGGAAAAGTCCAAATGCCGCTTGAAAAAGCTTTTTGGGGTGCATTGTTTGGAAGTTGCACCGACAAATTCGACATCCAATGGATAGTCCATTGTGAGACCCCCTAAGGGGGCTTCTTTGGAAAATGGTTTTTTTGCCCATACCGACGACTTTTCTGGCTTCTCCTCTTTCTATTGTGCGTGAGAATATTCTCCATACAGCAGCAGGAGCAGGAGAAACCTCCGCTTTTGTCGCATAGGACCCCCTACCTCATTTTTCCCGGACGTCAGGGGCCAGGTTAGGCAGTCGTTCGACGGCGAAGCCGGGCCAGCAGCGCCAGTGACAGCACAAAGCCAAGCTCGGCAAACGACGTGTTTTCAGTGGACGTGCAACCGTCACAGCCGGAGCCTTTGGGCCGGCCGGATTCAACGTTGTTTCCCGTTGTCTCGGAGTTGTCTTTGGTTGAGGCGCCACCCGCCATAAATGTCATATCCCAAACTTGGCTATAGGCGCCATAACTGCTGGCGACGAAACAAAGTCTATAGCTTGTGCCGAGAGTCAGGCCAGGCAAGGAGGTGGAAAAATCGACGTTTGCCGCCATGTTGGCCGTGCTGCTTTTCGCGTCAGTGAAGAGGTTTGCGGCAGAAGGGCAACTTTGCGAGGCGGGAAGGACCTGCCATGCGCCGGTGGTATTCATATTGCTGGTGACAAAAAAGTTTGTGCTCAATGTGGTGGCGCGAATGCTCTGCTTGGAAAGCACGGGATGTGGAGCATCTGTCACCTCCACCACGAGCCTGTTGTTTGCCAATTCGGTCTGAACAACTTCGAATGCATAGCTCGGCGTCAAGCTGATGACTGCAGAGTTTGGAGTGCCGGACAGAATTCCCACAGTCGCATCCATGAGGACAATTCGTTCACCCACATTGAGCATTTCGGCTATTTCGACGCTGATTGTGGCATTGTCGATGGTTGCCGTGCTGTTGTTCCAAGCAGGATGGATGAAGAGGCTGATCATGCTTCCATTCCCCAGGTTCGCAGGAATGTGGAAATTCAGGTTCTGAAAATAATCCAGTTCATGCACGCTCACACCACTGAGATAAAGTTCCAGGGTGTTGCCGGTGGAGGCATCACCCCAACCACCGTAGAGTCCATCTAGCGAATCAATGCTCACGTCTCCTTTGATCTCCACAGTGTTGTTCGAAGCGGTGGCGGAGTGACTGTCGGAATAACCAGCTCCGCCGAAGATTGAGGAGCCCTGCAATTCGCCGCCGGTGATGGATACCGTGTTGTTCGAGATGACAGCAGGACCGCTGGAACCGGTGCGTGCTCCGTAGATTTCGAGCTCCCAGAGTTCGCCACCGCTGATCAACACCGTATTGTTCGAGGCGGTAGCGGTACCGTTGTCGGCATAGACGTCCCCTCCGCGCACTCCGCGGATCCTTCCGTTGCGGATTGACACCGTGTTGTTTGAGGCGGTGGCAGTGCTGTTCTCGCGACCATCGGCTGTTCCACCCATGGCAAATTCCACTTCGCCGCCTTCTATGAAGACTTGATTCAATGTGGCGCTGGCGTTGTCTCCGGTATCGCTTTTGGCCCATCCGCCCGTGAGGCTAGACGACGCTGTGCCACCGTACATGAAAACGGAATTTTCTGTGGCGCTGGCGGCAGCGCCTTCGGAATAGGCTCTCCCACCTACACCGTCCCAGGCTCGTGCGCCTGGATGGATATCCACCTGGTTCCGCGTGGCCGTGGCTGTCCAAGCGCCTGCCCAAGAATAGGCATTTCCGGCGAAGAGATCATGTGCCGTACCGTAGATGACGATCCTGTTGCCTGTAGCTGTGGTGTGGTGATCGGTGGCCTCATCATATCTGCCGGAGACCGTGTTAGACGGATTCACCGTGGCGCCACTCTCGATGGTGACCAGATTGCTCAGAAAGGCAGGGTTGAGGTTGCTGCAGCTGCCATTCGAATCATTCGAGTTGCCGCAGACTCCGCGAGTGATGGCCCCCATCTCGGAAGTAAGGGTGACAGTATGATCATAACTCTGCGCAAGCGCCTCGGACATCGGCGCGAATAACACTGAAAATGCCAGGGCCGCGCCACCCAAAGCATGAGACGACACACATTTCATGCTAACCCCTTATCAAAAAAAATAACCCCATTCCAGAGATGGAGCCGCAATTAAAAAACGGCAAGACAAAAGGATCCTTTGGCGCTGAGCTTAAAATACCCAATGAACGGAGGCTGTAACACTTTTGGTATCCCCCCCAAGGGAAAGGAAAAGTTTATTTTTATAGGGGTGTACAAATAAATAGCCAAAGAGTATTCCAAAAGCGGCGCCTACCGTGACGTCTACCCAGTCGTGTTGTTTGGCATAAACTCTGGAATAGGCAACAAATGCCGCTGCGGCATAGGCCGGAAGACTGGGTAGCAACCCATACCTGCGCTGTATATAGGCCGCCCCCAAAAAGGCGGAAGACGTATGCCCCGAAGGAAAGGAAACCCCCCGCTCCCAGGACTCTTGATAGGGGCGTGGTTTGCCGACCGCATATTTTAAACCATGGACGACCCCTAGGGTGAAGAGGCCTGCTGTACCCAGTTGCACACAGCCTTCATAGTCTTCAAGCAAGAGGCTATAGACGGCCGCATAGGCCGGCATCAGAGCGAGGAAATCTCCGGCGGTTTCAATGGCGCTTTTGGCATGGCTTTTCAGGGGGAATAGAAAAGCGAAGGCAAGAAATACGCTCCACTTGAATGCCTTCATACCCATATGCATAACCTATCTCCCTAAGCAAATTTTGCCCCTATAGGCCCATATTCTGTAGGTTTTAAGCCCATAGTGCCATTCTTTGCTGGTTTAGCTCAAAGGAAAACAACAGCCACAGTTGTTTAGAGCATGAGTAGGGCAGGGGAGCACAGTACGGGTTTATGATGCAACGAACATGGCGTGCAGCGTGTTGGGCTGCTTTTTGGACGCCTGTCCCAAAATGAGATGTGGGGCGCTCTCTTCAACATATGGATTTTAATTTATAAACATGTTGGCGCATAATTTGCATCTCATATGGGCCATAACCTAAAAATATGGGATGAAAAAATGGCTATTGAAATACATGGGGAAAAAAAGAATGCCAAAAGAAGAAGAGGCACCGCTTTGTCTTTGTCTTTGGCCCTTATATTTTCTGCTTGCGGAGATGACGACAATAAAAAAGGCGACACTATCATCATCAATGACGACAATCATGACGATGACAACATTCCAAACCTGATTGCCCTTCATCTCAACGTTGGTGACAGCACATCAGCGGTTGTGCCGATAATGACAGAGGGCAGCGACAAAATAGAGATGCCCGCCACCTTCACTGCCACAGTCAGCGGTTTTAGGAACGAGAGTGATGCAGCACAAGTGAGCCTCAAGATTGGCCCCGTGAGCGGACTGAGCATGAATTCCCAGGAAACCATCCAAGGGGACACGAAAACTTTTGTCGTTACTGTTCAACACAATGGCCAGACGACGCTTTCTTGCAGAACAGAAACCATCCATGTCGAACTCGACACGATACCGGCGGGCTATAAATATGAAGAGGGTTCCCAATCCACCCAAATTTCCATGAGAACAGGTGCGACCAAAGGTTGCCGCATTCAGGTGAACCAGAAAAACATTGAAGTTTTCAGCCGTTATGCCAACACGACCAAGGGCCTGAATCTGCACTATGAACTTATTGAAAACATTGTCCTGCCCAAGTCTGCGGCTGGCCAAAGCAACTGGACTGCCGTAGGTATAGACAGAAACCATTCTCCATTTGGAGGCAGCTTTGACGGCCAAAACCACACCATCACCGGTCTTGAAATCAACAGGCCAAACAACGACTTCCAAGGTTTGTTCGGTTCTATAGGCGAAAACGGAGAAGTAGAAAACATCGGACTGATAGACATCCGAATCGTTGCCCAAAACTATGTCGGCGGCGTGTCGGGGAATGTTGTGTGGGCTATCTCAACTGGAGCCGTCAGTGGCATCGTGAGAAACTGTTATGTGAAGGGCAACAGCACGATTAACGGTCTCAATAGGGTCGGTGGCCTGGTGGGGGAGCTTGAATCAGAAGCTTTCTTGGAAAACGGCTATTCTGAAGCCCAAGTTAGAGGCAACAATAACGTGGGTGGTGTGGTGGGCATTGGTTCCGGTTTAATACAAAACTGCTATGCCACGGGCGATGTTAGCGGTACTGGCTACTCTGTTGGTGGCGTGATGGGTGGAGCTAGCGGCGCCTCCGTGAGCTACTGCTATGCCACGGGCAATGTTAGTGGCAACGACTATGTAGGCGGCGTGGTAGGCTATCCACATTCCAGCACAGTTCGATCCTGTTTGGCGTTGAACCCCAGTGTTCGCAGTACGATCGCCCACATCGGCCGTATATCAGGACTCGGGATGAACGTTGCTCTCACCAACAACTACGCGTTTGAGGACATAACGAACAGCTCTGGAAATACGACATGGAATAACAAAGGAGCGGGCGAAATGGACGGCACAGACATCAGCGCCGCGGCTCTAAATGACGGCTCCGGCATCCCGGATGACTTCAAAAGTTTCCCATGGACCTATGAAGCAGGCCGTCTTCCCGGCCTTTTTGAGCAAACGATTGAGATGCCTGAGCATCTCCAATAGCTAAGTGACGGCTTAAAAACCCTGACGGGCGAATGGCTCAACGCCAGAAGCTCGCCCTTGAAAAGCGAATGTCTTCACACAAAGCGCCCTGAGAATTTGATCAGGGCGCTTTTTTGTTGCGTATCAACTGCTTCAGCAGACTTTAGGGGGGTAATCCTACCTCACATTTCTGGCGGAAGCTTATATGTACATGACCGCAAATGGGGCCTTAGGCCGCAACTTAGGCCTAAGGCTAAGTCCTAAGGGCTAACGGACAAAATTCATCCCTGAGGTTTCATAGTCATATTGGCGCCAATATTCGTTTGTCCTGGGTAGAGCGATATAGGTTTTGAAAGTATTTTTAGCCGTGTCAATTTCCATCACCCTCACCGGGTTGGTTGTGCCGGAATGGAAGCACTGCGTCGCAGCAACAATTTTGTTGCCCTTGGAGCCCGTAAACGTTCTGACCAAAGCCTCGCCTTCATGTCCTGAGAAGACAAAGCGGATATTGGGATATGCCTTAATGAGGTTGTCATAGAGGTATTGAGGACTCATATCTCCATATCCCCCCCCACTGGTATAGATGGTTCCATTTGCCGTCAAAAACGAGTGCGTCACAACAATGACGTTGTATGTCGGGTTTGCAGCCACCACACTCTTCGCCCATTCGACGACGGCAGCGCGAGGCCAAAGCTCCAGGGACAAAACCAGCCATTTGAGACCGCCCGCTTCAAAACGGCCATAGACGTTGGACAAGTCATTTTGCGCATACCACCCGGCGACATGGGGCTGCATGAGGTTTAGAAAACCACTGGCGCTGTTGAAGAGCGGCAACTCGCGCAGGGCTTTGTGCGTGTCTTGGCCGGGGCAGGCGCTTCCACCCGCACAAACAGCGCGCGTGTCATGGTTTCCAACGCTGATAAGGAAGGGAATGCCGGCCGCACGGAGCACGTCATAGGCACTGGCTGCAACGCCATATTGGGAAACATCTCTTTCACCCCAATTCACCACATCGCCGCTGTGCATGACATAGCGCAAATTCAGTGTGTTTCTGTTGTTGACGAGCCATTCCATTCTTTGGCGGAAACGAAAGTCGTCTTGAGGGCGAAGCACTTCCTGCTGTGTGTCGGGCAAAACAGCCATGGAGAAGACGCCGCTTGGGTTAGGGTTTTGGTTTCCTTTACCGGCATAAAAATGCAATCCTTCATAAATCCAACCCTCGGCAATAAGCTTGTTTTGCTCTGCTTGGGTTACCGCATAGCGGTGCATGGCTCCATACCTGTAGCGATAGACAGGCTGGGTGCAGTCCGCCGACACAGACGAGACAAAAAAATTGCCGCCGTTGTTGCTATAGCCATAGCTGTTGATGGCGGAAGTCACTTCGCTCTGGCTGATGGTCCACAAAAAGTCGTTGTTGCCCGGGTGAAAGAGCCTATAGGCGAGAGACAACCCACTCCCACTGGTCCACTCTTTGGCGGCATAGAAAAGGGTTCCGCGATCGTCGGTGAAGCCATAAAGCTCTTTGGCGAGCCGTGCTTCTTCTGCATTGACGGTCAGCAGATTGGCTTTCGTCTTCGGGTTGACCACATGGAAGACGGGGGCTTGGTTGATGGCGGTACAGTCCGGGGCGGCACTTGCGGGGACGGCAAAGGCTATCAATAAATATACGATAGCAAGCAGTTGACTCCTAAGTTTATTCACTTTTTTATCCTCCGTTATGTAATGCATTGGGTGAAAGCAGGATACATTTCCACACACCATTTATAACGAACCCCAGCCCTAGCCCTAAATGGCTTTGAGGATAATTGTAAAATGCATACAAATGTATACACCCCTATGCGTCAAAAGATTGCTCACTTAGAAATACGCAAAGTACTTGGCGCTTTGTGGGAGATCTGCTTAACCTCGGAGAGGTTTTTTTAAAGGAGGCTGTTTTGAAACGCTGGATTTTTGCAGGCATATGCTCATGGTTCGTGCTGTTGGGTTGTGTATCCTCTCGCTCCAACACGCCGGCTGCCCAGGAGATGGGGCCGTTGGTGACGAGTTTGCGTTCCACTTCAGGAATGATGGTACACTTGTTGCGTTGGGGTGCAACCGACAAGCAGGAAGCTTTGCTGCTTTTACAGAAAGCCGATCACCCATGGGCAGACACCGTTGTTTTGCACAAGGTGGAGCCTTGCCGACATGGGCAATGCTACTCAACCGAAGTCAATGGCCAAGGTTGGACCACATTGCTTTTGGGCCAAGAAAGCGCGGAGCTCTATTTGCCTCTTGTGAATGAGGATAGGCCTACAAGGCTTTACTATGTTACGGGCATGGAGGGTTTGCCCAAACCAGAAGAATTGGCAAAAATATTTGAGAGCCAGAAATAAGCCCTCAACACTGCCCAGGTTTGGGCGCGTCACAGTCGCAACCTGGGGCCACATAGGGGTTGGAGAATTTGAAGCCCGCCTCGGTTTCGCTTTCGACAAAGTCGAGGCTGGCCCCCAACAAATAGCGCACACTGTCACGGCCTACACATAGGCGTATGTCCTCTTGTTGCCAACACAGCTGATCCGCCGAGGGGTTTTGTACAAGGTCCAACGCATATTCCAATTCCTTGCAGCCTGAAGGTTGCGCACTCACCTCAAGGCAATAGACCCCTCCCCCCTGGCTTTGCAGGACAAGACGCACTTGCTCCAATGCCCTCGGCGTCAACACAAAAACAGCAAAAGGCAGCGCTGGCGGCTGCCCGGCTTCGTCTGCGGCTGTCATGGGGGCAGAGTCTATTCCCCTTCGGCGTTTTCGTGAAGCGCTACACGGCACCCCTCCTCCAAGCTTTTAGACTTCCCCTTTAGGTTGCGGCTAAGGCCTCCCTACAAAGGAGAAAGGGAAAGCTCTTCTAGTTGCCCACATTTGTTAACAGTTGAATGTTTTGTGCTGACATCTCCTACAAAACCTAATAATGGGCCACAAGGCCTTGAAAAAGCCGGATGACGATCCCGTCTGAAGCATTGCTCCCCCATGGAAGCGCGGCTCGAACCCCAACTTTTGCTTTGGCTGTTTAAGTGACTTTTAGGTGAAGTAAGGCTCACATTTCGTTTTGGAGAATCATAATGAAAAAATTTCTTTCAGCCCTTCTTGGTGCAGCACTTTTGAGTTCTTTGGTGGTTACCCCTGCATTCGCAGGCAAAAAAGCCAAAGCTGCTAAAAAAGAAGCCCCTGCCGCTGTTCAGGTTATTGAGGAAAAAACCGACGAAGTAAAGGAAATCAAAGAAGAGGTAAAGATGGAGGAAGTGAAATAATACCCTTTGGCAGCGCCTAAAACGCTACCATGCCCTAGGTCATTAGAACGGCTTAGGGCATTTTTTTGCCCCCCTCCCCCTGCTCCCCCTTTTTGCCCTATGAGGGTTTTCGAAACTGCTCGCCATGAGCAAAGGGCAGGGGCAACGCTCTCTTGGCAGGGCAAAAAAGCTTAAAACGGGGTTAACAAGGTGGGTATTGCTTTTGTGCACACCAGTTATGAGATTTAGGGCATTTTTATTTTTCGAAACTTGTGTTCTAAGTGCTCAGTTATATTCTGAGGCCTGGGGTGATTTTGCTTCAGAACCACTTTTACAAGCAGGGGTGACGGTGATGTTGAGATTCAGATGGGTGTTTCTATGTCTTGTAGCACTGGTTTTGTTCGCTTGTGCCGGCACTGACGACAACCTGTGCGAGGACAACAAGGGTTGCGAGCCAGTCGAGGAGGTATGCAAAACAGAAGGCGGTTGCTTTAACAAGCAGCCTGGTGGGCTGGAATGCGATTGCCTAGAAAATGAGATTTGCGACGAAGAAGGCGTGTGCATTCTAGAAGCTGAGGATGAGGAGTGTCACGCAGAGAAGGCCTGTAGCCAAGGATATGCATGCAAGGCGGGTGAAGGCGGCGCCAAAAACACTTGTGTTGAACTCAACCCCAACGGTTGCCAAAGCGAGGCCTTTGCCTGCACCACAGAGAACAACAGGCCCTATTGCACAACGACGGATACTCCAAGGTTTCCAAAATGTGCAGATAAACCTGAAGGCGTGGAATGTGGCAACTGTCTCCCGGACCAAGTCTGCTATGTGTTTCCTACTGGTGAAGGGGATGGTTTAGGCAGCATGTGTGCAGCAGCAGGGGATGATTTAAGAAATTGCTTTAACAGTGAAGATATCCCCCTTTGTCCGGTTTCAACGGGCAGGGTTTGCCGGAGCTATTTGGATAACTGTGGTTTTCATTCGGACGAGTGTATTGACAAATGTCCGGATGCTGAAGGCGACTTTTGCTATGTCAACATCGCATGGGGGAGAGACCCGGACACAGGAGAAAACATAGAAGACAGAGAAGTCTCATGTAAACCGCTTGAAGAGCTTCCTGAGAATTGCAAGGAAAGGTTTTCAACTTGCAATACAGAGGCAGGCGAGGTGTGCGGCAGCGACGACATTTGTTTTATACCCGTGGGCCAGGGAAGTTAAAAAAGCGCTTAGCAGACGCCTCGGGAGGGGGGCTATTCAAGAATATTTCTTTAAACCCTAGCGGGGGGGAAGGGGGGGGGTAGGAAACTAAACCCCCTCTATATTTTATGGGATGAGCCGTAATTCCCGAGGGTCTGCCTGTAGGCTAAAAATAAAATACCCTAGTTATTAAGGTATGTTGATTAAGCCAAGTTGCCTGCATAAAAACATTTGCATGGATCCACTCACAGTGCCATTTTGCGGCGATGATTCGCTATGGTGGCAATGCGTTTGCACAGCGGCTCTGGAACAAGAAACCCGAACAGCGAAGAGATGTCATGAGTATGAAGAGAATTTTTGCGTTTATGTGGTTGGTGTTGTTATTGGTGGGTTGTTCGAAGACGAAACAAGAAACAGGCAGAGCAGATGGGGGAGCTCCTGCACGACAAAAGACGGCTGCGGCAGAAAAAGCTGGAGAGATTCCTGAGAATATTGCATTCGAATTGATTGAAGCGGCCGAGCGCAGTTTGGACGGTGCGCCGGCGCTGGCCCTCACTTTTAGTTTGCCGCTCAGTCCAAAGGAAAACCATTCTTCGTTCATACACGTTTTTGAGATGCCGGGCGCCTCCAAAGCGGAGGTGAAGAGCGATGGATATGGCTATGATGAAGAGGGTGAAGACAGGGTTATGGTGGATGCCCAAAGAGCTGTCAGCACCGAAGCCAAAGATGTTGAAACCGAGGGTGGCACGGAGCTCAAGGGGGGTTGGGTTGTTGGGGAGAATCCGCGTTTGCTGTTCTTTCCGAACATCCAACCGCAGAAACGCTATGTTGTCTATGTCAAACCGGAAATCAAATCCGTCAACCAAAAGGCGCTGGGCAAGGAATACCGCTGTTCCATCAGCACGGCGGTTATAAGGCCGGCCTATTATTTTGCCAGCACCGGCATGGTATTACCTGCGAAGCAGAATGGTGGGCTGCCGGTAGTAACGGTCAATATGCCCGAGGTGGATGTTGAGTTTTTGCGGGTGAACGATGATGCGCTGCCTCGTTTTTTGGACAGTGTTATTTCGGGCAGAAAAACGGCGCAATCAGAGGATGGTGAGGAATACGTTTATTGGAATGAGGGAGAAAATTTACGCGGCAGCATCAACTATTGGCAGCTCGACAAGCTGCATAAGATGACGACAAGCGTTTATCGCAACCGTTTTGTTACGGAGAAACAAGCGAACAAGCGCAGTGTTACTTTTCTGCCGATTGAAGGCATAAAAGAAATGAAGGAGCCAGGGGTTTATATCGCCGTCATGGTGCAGCCTGGTCGTTTTTTATATAACTACCAAGTTACCTATTTCTATGTTTCCGATATTGGGCTGTCGTTGCACCGTTACAGAAACAACGCGCAAGCTTTGGCAAGCTCGCTTACCGATGGCAAGGCCATCAGCGGCGTTACCATCTCGTGGATTGACAAAAGCGGCAAGGTGTTGGCTCAAACTGAAACCGACAGTGATGGACGTGCCGCTTTTGAGTTGCTTCCTGAGGATGCACAAGTGGTTTTGGCTCGCAAAGGCGAGCAGTTTTCCGTGCTTTTGTTGAAAGAACCGGCCTTAGATCTGTCCGAATACACAATTTCTGGAAATTCATTCAAACCGATTCGTTTGTTTGCCTATAGCGGGCGTGACTTATATCGTCCTGGTGAAAATTTTGAGTTATCCGTTTTGGCGCGCGACGCAGATGGCCATGCAATTTCGCCGCAACCGATTCAAGCGCTTTTACGACGTCCTGACGGTCAGAAGCAGTGGGTTGCGACATGGCAAGTTGAGGAAGGCCATCCTGGTTATTATCAGCAAGAGATAGAGTTGCCTTTGGACGCGCCGACAGGCCGTTGGTCGTTGGAGTTGCGCAACGATCCTGCTGAGAAACAAGCAGGGACTGTTTATAAGTTTTCGGTTGAAGAATTCATTCCCGAGCGAATGAAACTTGAGCTCAAGACAGAGCAGCAAAGTTTGGCGCAAGATGAGTTGCTGAACATTTCCGTGAGTGGCGCCTATCTCTATGGTGCGCCGGCGAGTGAAAATCGTTTGCTCGGTCTTGTCGAATTTATGCCGGACACCAATCCCTTGCGACAAAGTTTGCCGGGATTTTTCTTCGGTGATGAGGATGACAAGAAATTGGCCAGCCGCAGGGAATTGGAGGAGCAAACGCTGGACAGTGAGGGGAAGACTTCATTCACCATCGATCCGAGTTTGTCGCAATCCTTAAAATCGCCTTTCAAAATAAGAGCGACCATCAGCTTGTTGGAAAGCGGCGGCCGTCCGGTCATACGCAGCATCGAGCGTACCTTGTGGCCTACCGAAGAGATAGTGGGCATTCGTTCAATGGCGGAAGGAGCTTATGTAAAAGACAATTCTTTGGTGGAATTTGAAGTGGTGCATGCCAATCGTTTAGGGAAAATGCTTTCCGTCAATGGCTTGCAGGTACGTTTATTTCGCGAGAACAGAGAATATTATTGGCGTTATGATGATCATCGCGGTTGGAATTCCGGCTATACTGAGACGACCGAATTGGTCGGTACTTTTGCAGTTGCAGCGGCGAATAGCGACCGTGGTTTATTGAAAGTGCCGGTTCAATATGGCCGTTATCGCATTGAAATAACGGATCCAAATTCTTCGGCATACACGAGTTACCGTTTCTATGCTGGGTGGGATGCGGAGCAGAATGAGAGGGATGGCATTCGTCCAGATCGCGTAACGTTAACTTTTGACAAGTCGGCCTATGCGGGTGGTGAGACGGCGCAGCTCACAGTTGTTGCTCCGCACAAAGGTGAAGCGATGATAGCCGTCGAAGCGGACCGCCTGTTGTGGTTGAAACGGGTGAAAATTGACAGCGACAAACAAGTGGTTTCAATTCCAATCGACAAAGATTGGAAGCGGCACGACATTTATGTGTCGGCAACGGTTTTGCGTCCGGGCAATGCCGGCAATCTCATAACGCCGGCGCGTGCTTTGGGCATTGCTCCACTGAGACTTGATCGCAGTCAGCGCCAACTGGAAGTTGCCATTGAGGCGCCGGAGCAGGTGGAGCCAGAGACGGACGTCAAAGTTCGCATCCGTGTTCCGCAAGCCAAAGGCAAAAAAGCGATGGTGACGCTATCGGCAGTCGATTTTGGCATTTTAAACATTACAAATTTTAAAACGCCGGATCCCCACAAGGCCTTCTTTGGCCAATTGCGTTATGAGATCGATCTGCTCGACATGTATGGCCGTCTGATTGAGAAGATGGTCGGCAAGAAGGGGACCTTAAAATTTGGTGGTGACGGATATATGCAGCCGTCAAAAGGGGTACCACAAAAAGTGGAATTGGTAGATCTCTTCAGTGGTCCGGTAGATTTAAATAGGGAAGGGGAGGCGCAGATTACAATGACGCTTCCAAATTTTAATGGCAAGTTGCGTTTAATGGCGGTGGTTGCTTCGGAGGACAGTTATGGTTCCGCGGATAGAGAAATGACAGTTGCGGCGCCGTTGATTGCTGAGGTAGCGATGCCGCGTTTTATCGGGTTGGGCGACAAAGCTGTCGTTGCGCTCGACTTGCACAACATGTCTGGTCAAGCGCAGCAACTGAAGATTGATTTGACAGGAGGCGCAGGCTTAAAATTTGAGAATTCGGAACGCAAGCTTGCCTTGAAAGATCAGGAGAAGACAACTTTGCGTTTCTTGGTGAGTGCCGAAGGCTCTCCTCATTTGGCGGATGTCAACTTGCGGGTTATGGGCCAAGGCATTGAGCTGCGGCGTCATTTTCGGTTGCAGATTGAAGCGATGACGGCGCCGCAAACCGATGTTTCTCTATATGCCATTGAACCGGGGAAATTTTTTGTTTTGAAGTCCGTCGCGGTGAAGAAAGGCTGGCATCCCGAAACGGAGAATGCGGGCTTGGTCATCAGCCATTTGCCGCCCATTGACATTCGCGAGCAAGTCAAAGGACTGCTCGTCTATCCATATGGCTGTGCCGAACAGACGACAAGCACCAGCTATCCGCATGTGTTCATTGATGAAGAAACGGCCAAGAGGTTTGACTTGAAGCCGTTCACACGCAAGCAGCGTATGGAAATGCTGGGCAAATCCATAGCCAAATTGGTCACATACCAGGGGCCAAATGGTGCATTCAGTTTATGGGGCAATGTTTCAAGTTATGAGTATTGGCTGTCGGCCTATGTGACTCAGTTTTTGCAGGATGCACGTTCTCAGGGCTTTGTTGTGCCTGAAGACACCTACCGCAAGGCGACCGATTTTCTGTTAAAAGAAATAGGCCCGGGCATTGCGTCGTTGGCCAGTCATGAGCAGCTTCACCGCAATGATTCATGGAACGACACCTGGGATTTGCGCAATCGCAATTTCGGTGCATTGGCCTATGGCGCTTATGTCTTGGCGCAAGATCAGAAAGTGTCGTTGGCGACGTTGCGCCAACTATATAATGCGCGCGCCAATGCGCCAGGCGGTTTGGCGTTGGTGCATTTGGGGATTGCTTTGAAACAGATGGGTGACGAAGCGCGAGCCAACACAGTTTTGGCAGAAGGTGTGGTGAAGGTACGCGACCATGATGGCTGGTATGATTATGGCAGCGACATACGCGATATGGCGCTGTCTTATGCCTTGCTGCAAAAGCACAAGTTGTTGGTGTCAATTCCAAACAGTGTGACATTGCTGGCCCGGCTGAGCGATTTGCTCAAGAAGAAAACTTATTTGAGCACACAAGAGCGGTTTGCCGTGTTTATGGCAGGGCGCGATTTGGGCGAAACATCTGCGGATAAGGCTTGGAAAGCGACACTGCTCAAAGGTCAAACGTCTCAAGAGTTGCAGCAAGCAGGGAGCATGTTTGCCAGTCTAACTCATGCAGAACTGTTGTCAGGCAGCCAATTGACAAACCACAGCGACGGAACACTCTATCTGCAGGTTGCTTATAGCGGCTACCCAAAGGAGGTGCCGGCAGAGGGGGGGAAGATTTCTCTCAGACGTGCCTATTATGATGCGGAAGGCAAGTGGTTGCAACCCAGCGCATTGAAGGCTGGGGTATTGAAAACGGGCGATACGGTTTGGGTGAAGCTGACTGTATCGTCAAGAAGTGCAAATGCTCCGAATACGTTGGTTGTCGATCGCATTCCAGCCGGTTTGGAAATTGAAAACACCAACCTGATTGAAGGTGAGAGCGGCAGCGTTCTGAAGATAGATGGCGATTTGCCTGCCGAAGCGATGAACAATCAACGAATCATTCACAAGGAATTCCGTGATGACCGTTTTGTTGCTGCCGTTCGGCTCGGAAGTTGGTGGTATGAAGAAATAAAACTCTTCTATCGTGCTCGCGTTGTGACGCCGGGTGTTTTCAAGGTGCCGCCTCTTGCGGCTGAAGACATGTACAGTCCTGAAATCCGTGGCAGTTATGGCGGTAAAGATGAGATGATTGTCGATTCAGCAATTTTAAATGCCGTATCCAAAGAAACGTCGCGTCAAAATCCGCAATAGAGGATGGGTGTGGTTTAAAACCCGCAGCATATGTTACCACTGCAGCAAGGCATACGGACCGCCATGTTGTTGAGTGCAATTTTTAGGCGCATGCTGAAGGTTGCACTCTGGCTGTGGGGTTTGGCATCCGTCCTGGTTTTGCTCTTTGTTGTTTTGGACCAGTGCTGCCCTTTGCCGACGCCAGGGAGGGGCTCTCCCTATGCCACCTTGGTGGTGGCGCGCGATGGGACACCGTTGCGTGCTTTCCCGGATCGCCACTATGTTTGGCGTTATCCGGTTGAAATGGAGCAAGTAGCTCCGGAATATATTGAAGCACTCCTGCACTATGAGGACCGCCGTTTTTGGTGGCATCCCGGAGTCAATCCCATTTCTTTGCTGCGCGCGTTTTGGCAATGGAAGGTCAATGGGCGAATTGTTTCCGGAGGCTCCACAATCACGATGCAGGTTGCGCGCATTTTGGATCCGGTATCGCGCACACTCAAAGGCAAGGCACAGCAGATTTTTCGTGCTCTGCAATTGGAGCTGCACTATTCGAAACGCGAAATTTTGGAGCTCTATCTCAACTATGCACCCATGGGTGGCGTTCTTGAAGGAGTTGAGGCGGCCAGTCGCGCCTATTTGGGGAAACCCGCATTGCGGTTGACGCCTGCAGAGGCGGCCTTGTTGGCAGTGTTGCCGCAGGCGCCCTCGTTGTTGCGTCCTGACAGATTTCCTGAACGTGCTCGTTCTGCGCGCGACAAAGTCATCCGACGTATGGGCAAAGTGTGGCCTGCAGAAGTTATTAAAGACGCGCTCATTGAGCCGGTGGTTGTTTTGAACATCCGAGATCCGCTGTTGGCGCCGCTATATGCCGAGAGGGTGAAGCAGATGCGGCCTGGACTGTTGCGTATAAACAGCACCATTGACGCAGCGATTCAGAGCAATGTTGAGCTGCTGCTGAGCCATCTGGTCAATACCTTGCCGGAACGTGTTTCACTTGCTGCGATGGTGATGGACAACCTTAGCTTGGAAGTGGTGGCCTATGCGGGTTCAGCAGATTTTTTCGATTTACGCCGTTTCAACTATGTCGATATGATACGCGCCAAGCGTTCGCCCGGCTCAACGCTGAAGCCATTTCTATATGCGATGGCGATGGATGAGGGGCTGATTCATTCAGAGTCATTGCTGTCGGATACGCCACAGTCGTTTGATGGTTATCAACCGGGAAATTTTCAAGAAAAATTCAGCGGGGCTGTCAGTGTTTCGGAAGCCTTGGTCCGCTCCTTGAATGTTCCGGCTGTTGAGGTTTTCGAGCATTATGGCCCTGAGCGTTTTGTTGCTCATTTGCGTCAAGGGGGGTTGAAACTGGACTTGCCGCGAGGGGCGGCGGCCAATTTGAGCATTATATTGGGGGGAGTCGCGGTGACACTGGAAAACTTAGTGGGGGCTTATTCTTCGCTGGCACGCGGAGGGCTTGCCGGCCAACCACGCCTATTGTCGGACGAGCCCATTCGGGAAAGGCGGATGATGAGTGAGGGTGCGGCATTCATTGTTCGTGACATTTTAGAAAGCGGAGGTCCGGTGGGGCGTGCCGTTGGCATACGCGGCAATACACGGGGCATTGCCTATAAGACAGGCACCAGTTTTGGTTTTCGAGATGCCTGGGCTTTAGGCGTCAACGATCGGTATACGGTTGGCATATGGGTAGGTCGCCCGGACGGAACGCCGAACCCAGGTTTTTTCGGTGCGAATGTTGCGGCTCCGCTGCTGGTTTCTATATTTAACGCGCTTCCGGCCGATCTAAAACTCCACGCCCGCTATCAACCGGAATCCGTAACACAAAGAAGCATTTGTTGGCCTCAGGGGACAGTTGCGCCGCCCGAAGATGAGACGTCCAATGCTGCTCTATGTCCAGTTCGACGGACGGCTTGGGTTTTGAACAACACTGTGCCGCCGACTTTTGTTGAGCGTCGCAGCAGCAAATTATCACCTGTTTTAACCTATTATGTAGATAGACAAAGCAAGCAGCGTGTGATGCCGGATTGCAGCGATAGGCCTTATGACACCTTTGAGGTTGCCCGATGGCCGGATTCATTGGTGCCTTGGCTCGCACCGGCGTTGCTGAAGCAACATGTGCCGCCGCAATGGTCGCCGCGTTGTGCAGCGCTCTACCATACAGGGGGGAGCATTCGCATTGTTGGAGCAAGCAACGGCGAGTGGATTCAGCGGACGCCGTCGCAGACGGCGCCATCCGTCCGTTTGCGCGTGCAAGGCGCGCAAAGCCACATTCACTGGATTGTCAATGGTCGCCTCGTTGCTCAAACCGGCCCTTTGGCCAGCTATGTTGTGCAATTGAAAGAGAGTGGCCGTTATGACATTACCGCGCTTGACGACAAGGGGCGCTTCGATCGCATCAGCCTTATGCTGCGTGGTGATTGACCGGAGTGAACAAATGCCGCCGCACACCGTGAAAAAACTTTGGCATGTTTTGGAATGTGCTAAAAATTTTTGTGCAACAACAGACTTTTAAAAGATGAATTCCACAACGGCCGATGCTCAACCGCGTTTTTTAATACCCAAGCCTGCACTGCAACTGCTGCGTACGCTAAGGGAGGCGGGGTATGAGGCTTTTCTGGTAGGGGGGTGCGTGAGGGATTTATTAAGAGGGGAGTCCCCCAAGGATTATGACATGGCCACGCAGGCTTTGCCCACGCAGGTGAAAGCTTGTTTCTCGCGGGTTATTCCAACGGGCATTCAACATGGGACAGTGATGGTATTGCTGGGGGGGATGTCCTTTGAAGTCACCACCTACCGCAGCGAGGGGGGCTATATAGACGGGCGTAGGCCCAGTATCGTCCATTTCCAAGCCTCCATTGAAGAGGACTTGTCCCGTCGAGACTTCACCATGAACGCGATGGCCTATAACCCCCTGGAGGAACGCTGGGTAGACCCCTGGGGGGGCAGGGGGGATTTAGAGCGGGGCTATGTCCGTTGCGTAGGCGACGCCCTCCAGCGTTTTTCAGAAGACGGGCTGCGCGCCATTCGCGCCATACGTTTTGCAAGCACCCTCGACTTTGAATTGGACGTGGCCACCCAACAAGCCATTCCCCAGCGCCTGGACGTGTTTGCGAAGGTGGCAATTGAGCGCATACGCGAAGAGTTTTTGAAACTGCTTTCTTGCCCGCATGCCCAACGAGGGTTGGACTTGCTTTTGAGCACAGGGCTTTTGAAAATGTTTCTGCCCGAAGTTGCGCGTGCCGACTTTGCCATGGCAACACGCCCCCCAAACCTGCTGCCGCGTCTGGCTTTGTTGTTGGCAGGCGTCTCCAAGCCGCGCGCCGTGTTGCAGCGCCTGAAGTTTTCCAACAAAATTTTGGAAACCGTCCTTCACCTCATGAAAGTCCAACCCCTCCCGCCTTTGGACGCCAACGACACTCGTTTGCGGCGATGGCTTTCCCAAGCGAAGCTGGAGCATTGGGAAGACGCCTTGGCCATGGGTGAAGCCTTGGAGAGAAGAGAACACAGTTTGGGCGAGCGTATGCAGGCCCTCCTTGCGCAGAACCCCCCATTGAGCATGGATAAGCTGGCTTTACGCGGTAATGATATAGGGCTTATTTTAGGTTTAAACCCAGGGCCTAAAATTGGGAAAGCCAGTCGTTTTCTCTTTGAGAAGGTGCTTGAAAACCCGAGCCTTAATTCCAAGGAAATGCTTTCTCAACTTTTGCAGAATTGGAACAAATAAGTTTCCCACAAGCTTTTCCACAGCCCTTCCAAAAACACCGAACTTCCAGCCATTCGAAGTTGTAGACGCATTTCTCTTGACAAAAATACACCATAAAATTCAATATATTGCATTGGTGTACGCACAAGTCCCCAAAAAAACGGAGAAAAAAGCTATAGCCTCGCCCTGTGGAAAACTCTTCTCCAAACCGGCATAAATGCTCAAAAGAAATGCGACGTGTTGTAGTTGGGTTAAGCGGCGGCGTAGACTCTTCCGTAGCAGCGGTTTTATTAAAGGAGGAGGGCTATGAGGTAGAGGGGGTGAGTTTAAGCCTATGGCCCGGGGCCTGTACTTTGGATGCGCAAAGGGTAGCGGAGTCCTTAGGCATAGGCTTTGAGGCAGTGGAGGCGGGGGGGTTGTTTCGCCAACAAGTCATAGCGCCTTTCATACGGGCCTACCGGAACGGGCAGACGCCGAACCCCTGCGTGTTGTGCAACCGTTTTTTGAAGTTTGGGCTTTTGCTGGAGCATGCGCGGGCGCGGGGGGCCAAGTTGGCGACGGGCCACTATGCGCGCATCAGCCAAGCCGAGGCAGGTTTTCGTTTGAGGCGAGCCCGGAGTTTGGCCAAGGACCAGAGTTATTTTCTTTTCACTCTGAAGGAGGAGGCGCTGAAAGACATTTTGTTTCCGCTGGGAGACTTTTGCAAGGAGGAGGTTCGCGCGTTGGCGCAAAGCTACGGGTTGCCGACAGCCTCCAAGCCGGACAGTATGGAAGTCTGTTTTATCCCCCCGGAAGGCTATGTCCATTTCCTTGAGGGGGAGGGGGTGAAGATGCCTTCAGGGGAAGTAATAGACAAGGAGGGGAGGGTATTAGGGCATCACCCGGGTTTACACCATTTCACCATAGGGCAGCGTCGTGGGCTAGGGCACCTAGGGAAGTCCACGCCTCAATATGTGGTACGTTTGGAAGCCGTCTCCAACCGTCTGGTGATAGGGGAGAAGGAGGAGGTATTGGGCAGCCGTTTTGTTTTGCACGAGCCCAGTTGGCTTTGCGGCACTCCCCCCCTCCAGCGGCGTCTGCGCATCAGCGTACGCTACAGGCATGCCGGTGTTATGGGGCAGTTATTGCATGAAGGGGAGACATGGCGGGTAGAATTAGAGGAACCCATTAACGCCATAGCCCCGGGGCAAGCCGCCGTATTTTATGAAGGGGAAGAGGTATTAGGCGGCGGATGGATAGGGGAGGGTGGAGTCTAGTTTTCCTGAGTTTCACCCAAGCCAAAGGCGTCGTGCAGCGTACGCACGGCCAGCTCGGCATATTTCTCTTCAATGACGCAGGAGATTTTGATTTCGGAGGTGCCTATCATCAGAATATTTATATTCTCGCTTGAGAGGGCGCGGAAAGCTTTGGCGGCCACACCCGCATGGTTGCGCATGCCGACGCCAATGACCGAAACTTTGCACACGTTGGCGTCGTGCAAAACTTCCATGCCATTCATATCGCCCAATTTGGTGTTTTCGACGATGCCCAAGGCTTTTTTCAACTCCTTGCGCGCGACGGTGAAAGTCATGTCCGTTACGCCGTCGCGGCTGGGGTTTTGCACAATCATATCCACCGTGACGTTGGCCTCGGCGAGCGGCCCAAAAATGCTGGCCGAAATACCTGGGCGGTCAGGGCAGTGGCGCAGGGTAATGCGGGCCTGGTCTCTGTCGAGAGCGATTCCTGAAACAAGGACGTGTTCCATTTCTTTATCCTCTTGAATGAGCATGGTGCCGGGCGCGTCGCTGAAAGTAGAGCGCACATGCACAGGCACTTTGTATTTTTTGGCAAATTCCACCGAGCGTATTTCAAGCACCTTCGCCCCCATGCTGGCCATTTCCAGCATTTCGTCATAGGTGATGCGGTCCAGCTTGCGGGCATTGGAAGCGATGTTGGGGTCCGTCGTATAAACCCCGTCTACGTCCGTATAAATGTCACATCTGCTGGCTTCGAGAGCGGCGGCCACAGCAACAGCCGAAGTGTCAGAGCCGCCGCGTCCCAGCGTGCTGATGCGTCCGGTGGAGCTGAGCCCCTGGAAGCCGGCGACGACAAGCACGTCATGGTGTTGGAGCATTTCTATAATGCGGGTTTTGTCGATGGAGGCAATGCGGGCCTTGCCATATTCCTCGTTGGTGGTGATGGGCACCTGGAAGCCCAGTACCGAGCGGGCCCGAATGCCGTTGTCCTTGAGGAGCATCGCGAAGAGGGCGGTGGAGACTTGTTCTCCGGTAGAAACGAGGGAGTCGCACTCTGCCCAGTCGGGGGATTCGGACCATTCAGCGGCCAGCGCCAAGAGGCGGTTGGTTTCACCGGCGCGGGCGGAAATCACCACCACCAGTTTATAGCCCTCGGCCAACTCTTTTTTCACCTTTTGCATTACCTGCTTCATGCAGGCCAAGTCCCTAACCGAGGTGCCTCCGAATTTTTGCACGAGAATGCGCACGTCCATATCCTTTGTAGTGCCAGCTGACATGCCTTGCTCTGATTTTATTTTGTTGTCAAGGGGCATTGGGTTTTTTGCCTTGCAGGCGGCTGTTGAAAAGCATTTCTTTTCGAGGGTTGTTTTTGTGAAAGATATATTTTTTCGCCCTAGCGGGCGCCGTATGCCTCCGGGGGGGGGTTATTGGTGCTGGGCCTGCGGCCCGGCTGTTTTTTAAAACGGTTTTTTTTACCCTCCGGGGGGGGTTTTTGGTGCTGGGCCTGCGGCCCGGCTGTTTTCCGCTGCGCGGCTGCCGTAGGTTTCGCCTACCGGCGAGTCACTTTTTTGTGTGACAAAAAAGTAACCAAAAAAACACCCTCTGGGGCCCTGCGGGGC
>Ga0123356_10000588_pt1 | contig 40419 bp, 37 predicted proteins | sample TergutEmb28metaG_2_FD_92546 | JGI IMG/M metagenome (GOLD analysis project Ga0123356, IMG submission 92546) | Embiratermes neotenicus P3 segment gut microbial communities from Petit-Saut dam, French Guiana - Emb289 P3 | ecosystem: Host-associated > Arthropoda: Insects > Digestive system > Gut ...
CGTGGCGGCCGTCGCGGGCGCGGTCCCCAGCGCTCCGCAGCAGTGTTTGTATCGCTTGCCGCTACCACAGGGGCATGGATCGTTGCGACCTGGTCCTCGGGTGCTCATCGTCAGGGTCATTAGCGCGTGGCCGCGGCGGCATGGTCGAGTTCCCCGATCCGAGCCGTCGAGGGCGCGCGCGTGGCGCGCAGCCGCGCGCTCACCGCTTCCGCCCCGGTCATCGCGCGTAGCAGGTTGCCGCCGGCCACCCTGGCGAGATCGGCGTCGCTCCAGCCGCGACGCGCCAGCTCCTCGAGCAGCGCCGGGAACTTGTCGACGCCCTCCAGCCCCACGGGTGTCTCGGGGATGCCGTCAAAGTCGGAACCGATCCCGACGTGATCGACGCCGGCGACCTGGCGGATGTGCTCGATGTGATCGGCGACCTGCGCGAGCGTGGCCTGCGGTTTTGGATGCGCCTGCTCCCAGGCGGCGAGCGCGGCGGCAGCCCGCTCGGGCTGCCCGATGTAGAGACCGCCGAACGGCGGGCTGTTGTTGCGCGCGTGCTCGGCCGCGCGGTCCGCGTCCCAGCGCCGCCGTGCCTCGGAGATGTAGGGAGGCGCGAAGTTGACCATGACCACGCCACCGTTCTTCGCCACCAGCCGCAGCACTTCATCGGGCACGTCGCGTGGGTGATCGACCAGGGCGCGCGCCGAGGAGTGCGAGAAGATCACCGGTGCCTCGCTCACCGCGAGCGCCGCGCGCATGGTCTCTTCCGAGACGTGCGCCAGGTCCACCAGCATCCCGAGCCGGTTCATCTCCCGCACGACCTCCCTGCCGAAAGGCGTGAGACCGTGGTGCGCCGGGTTATCGGTCGCGGAGTCCGCCCAGTCGGTGTTGGACGAATGAGTCAGGGTCAGGTAGCGCGCGCCGGCCTCGTAGTAGCTGCGCAGCACCGCGAGGGAGTCATTGATCTGGTGGCCGCCTTCGACGCCGATCAGCGAGGCGATGCGGTGCGCCTTGTGCAGGCGGCTGATGTCGGCCGCGGTATAGGCCATGGCGAGATCGTCGGGGTAGCGCGCACAGACCGCCTTGACGAGATCGATCTGCTCGAGGGTCATTTGCACCGCCGGCGCTCCCTTGACTTCCACCGGGATCCATACCGACCAGAACTGCGCTCCGACATGCCCCTGGCGCAGCCGCGCGATGTCGGTCATGAGCGGCGCGCCGCCGGCGGGCGCCGGGAGCGCGGCGGTGCCGGCACGCAGGTCGATCTTCGACAGATCGCTGCCGAAGCGCTCGCGGATCTCCCACGGCAGGTCGTTGTGCCCGTCGATGAGCGGCGTCTGCGTCAGCACGCGCTCGATGCGCTGTGCGTACGGGGAAGTGTCCGGCACCGCCGCAGCGGCGAGCAGGGGCAGGAGCAGCAGGCCTGCAGCCACACCGCGGGCACACTGCCCGCGCGCCTGCCTCATGCTCCCTCCGGCGCAACGCGTTCGCGAACCGCTTCGACCAGTCGATGATGCATCGCAATCTCTTTCAGCCAGTTCATGCCACGCTTGATCTCCGCGCCGTGCTCGGTGTCGGCGCTCTGCAGAACCCTGCGCCGCAGCTCCGCGTCGTAGGCGTACTCCGGCGCCTTGGAATACTGGCGCATCAGCGGTCCGGCGACGAGCGCTTCGACCTCGCCCTCGGAGGGGCTTGCGCCGAGCGCGCGGAACATGGCCTGCAAGCCCGGCGCGGGGTTACCGAGGAAGGTGTCGAAGTCTACCCACAGAACGCGACCTTCGAAACTGACCGCCGCCTGATGCAGTGCCGTCATCTCACACAGCCAGCTCATGGCGACGCATTCGCCCTCGGAATGCGGCCGCGGGCTCAGCTCGCCCTCGCCCAGGCGCCGCGTGAGCCGCTGCAGGCGCGACGGTGCCAGATGCCGGTTCTCGACGCGCGAATTTGGGCCGGCGAGTATGCCGCGCAGATACACGAGCGGCCGGGCGAACACGAAGATCGCCACCGAGCCGGGGTCGGCGGCGAGTATGGGATCGGCGAGCTCGCTAACGAAGCTGGTGGTCTTGACTACCGCCCGCTGGTTCGGCCGCCAGGTGCGCCCGAGGAGCGCCAGCGCCGCATCCAGCTGCAGCGCACTGCCCGCAGGCGCGCCGAGGGAGCGCAGCAGCGCCGGTTCCCGCACTGAGAAAAGACCCTCGTGCGCGCCGATCAGTCGCGAGAGCAGCGTAGAGCCCACGTGCCCGGTGTGGAAGATGTAGTGCGATCGTGGGGCGAGCCGCGCGGCGGCGGCCTCGACGACGGCAAGCCCGCACACCTGCTGCTCATAACCGATGCCGAGCAGGCGCTGATCGAGAAAGCTCGCCGCGCGGTATGCCGCCTCGTCGAGATACACCAGTCTCATGGCGGGGCCGTCGACCGCCTCGAGCGGCAGCCACGCCGGAGAGCGCACGATGTCGTCTGGGCTGATCGTCGGAGGCGTTCTGGTCAAGCCGGATCGCTGCGTCCGCACGAGCGCGTCCAGTCCTGCGGTTTCGCGCCCGGGTTGTGCCAGCCGCACGGCCCCTGCAGCAGCTGCTCGGCCTGCGGCGGCCCCCAGCTGCCCGGAAGGTACTCGAGGGGCGCCGTAGGGATATTGAGCACCGGATCGACGATCGCCCAGGCGGCCTCGACCTCGTCTTCCCGTGCGAAGAGCGGGGTCTCGCCGATGAGCGCGGCGCTGATCAGCACCTCGTAGGCATCCAGGTCGTCGCCCTGCTGCTGCGCGACGTACAGCTCCACGTCCCGTCCCGTCATGACGGGGCCGGGTTTCTTGACGTGCGCCCCGATCGCGATCGCCACGTCCGGCCCGACGCGAAAGCGCAGGTGGTTCGGTTGTTCGGGGGTGAGCTCGCCGAACACATTGGCAGGCGGCTGTCGCAGCTCCACCACCACTTCCGTCGCGGTCACCGGCAAGCGCTTGCCGGCACGCAGGTAGAACGGCACCCCGCTCCAGCGCCACGAGTCGAGGTGCAGCACCAGCGCCGCGTAGGTCTCGACCCGCGAATCGGGGGCGACACCGGGCTCCTCGCGATAACCCCTGAACTGCCCGCGGACCAGCTCGCCGGGCACGACCGGCCGTACGGATCGCAGTACTTTCACTTTCTCATCACGCAGCGCCTCACCCTCGATGCTGACCGGCGGCTCCATGGTGAGCAGCGCCACGATCTGCATCAGATGGTTCTGCATCACGTCACGAATCGCGCCAGCCTCCTCGTAGAAGCGGCCGCGGCCGGCGACGCCGAAATTCTCGGCCATGGTGATCTGCACGCTGGCGACGAAATTGCGGTTCCACACCGGCTCGAGGAAGGAGTTGGCGAACCGGAAGAACAGGATGTTCTGCACCGGCTCCTTTCCGAGGTAGTGGTCGATGCGGAAAATGCTCGACTCCGGGAAGTGCTTGTGCAGCTCCTGATTCAGTGCGCGCGCCGAAGCGAGGTCGCGTCCGAAAGGCTTTTCGACGACGACGCGCGCGCCTGCAGCGCTCCCCGAGCCGCTCAGGTGACCGATGACCACCGGGAACACGCTCGGCGGAATCGCCAGATAATGCAGCGGCCGCTGCGCGTCGCCGAGCGCCTTGCGCAGCGCGTCGAACGTGCTGCGGTCGTTGTAGTCGCCATCCACGTAACGCAACAGTCCGATGAGGCGCTTGACGACCTCATCCTCGGCCTCCGGCACGAACGCCTCCAGGCTGTCGTGCACCCGCGTGATGAGCCCGTCGAGCGTATACCCCGCGCGCGCGACGCCGACCACCGGTATGGTGAGCAGGCCGCGGCGCACCAGATGATAGAGCGCGGGGTAGATCTTCTTGTAGCACAGGTCCCCGGTCGCGCCGAACAGCACGACGGCATCGCAGTCACGGCGTTCCATGCAATCCTCCCGCTGACAGAGAGCACCCGCCCTGGATCACGAGCCCTTCTCCACGTGTCCACCGAAGCCGAGCCGCATCGCCGACAGCACCTTGTTGGCAAACTGCGCGCGACCGCGCGACTCGAAGCGCGCATACAGCGCCGCGCTGAGCACATTGGCCGGCACGCCCACCTCGATGGCAGCTTCCACCGTCCAGCGCCCTTCGCCGGAGTCCGCCACGTTACCGGCGAAACCCTCGAGCCCCGCGTCCTTCGCCAGTGCCGCTGCGGTCAGATCCAGCAGCCGCGAGGAAATGATGCTGCCGTGGCGCCAGACCTCGGCGATGGCGCCGAGATCGAGCCGGTACTGGTAGAAGCGCGGGTCCGACAGCGGTGCAGTCTCGGCATCCACGGCAGTGGCCGCGAGCCCGGCATCGGCGTGCGCCAGCAGATTGAGGCCCTCCGCATAGGCCGCCATCAGACCGTACTCGATGCCGTTGTGAACCATCTTCACGAAGTGTCCGGCGCCGGCGGGGCCGCAATGCAGATAACCCAGCCTTGCCGCGCCAGGAGTCGCTGCCGTCCCGCCGCCGGCGCCTGCGGAGGCCCCCTCTGCAGCCGCCGGCATCCGGCCGCCGGGCGCGAGCGTCGCAAGCACGGGCTCCACCAGTGCGACTGCTGCGCGCTCGCCGCCGATCATCAGGCAGTAGCCCTCCTCGAAGCCGAGGACCCCGCCGCTGGTGCCGACGTCGAGGTAGCGGATGCCGGCCGCCTTGAGCTCGTCGGCGCGGCGTATGTCGTCGCGGTAGTTGGAGTTGCCGCCATCGATGAGCACGTCGCCGGAGGCGAGGTGCGGTCGCAGCTCCGCGATCACCGAGTCGACGATGGCGGCCGGCACCATGATCCACACGGCCCGCGGCGGCTTGAGAGCGCGCACCAGCTCCACGGGAGAGCCCGCACCCTGCGCACCGTGAGCCGTCACGGCCTGCACAGCGTCGGCGGAGCGATCATATGCCACACACGCGTGGCCGGCCTGCTGCAGGCGCCGCACCATGTTGGCACCCATGCGCCCGAGCCCGATCATCCCGATCTGCATATCCGCCTCCTGGATTCTCCGCACCACATCGCAGCTGCGCCGCCCGGGGCCAGTATAATGGTTAACGCTCCCGGCGCATGAAAGCCGTGCCGTACCATGCGCGCTCGCAATGACACCACCTCCTCGCTCGGCGCCACGCTGCAGGCGGCGGCCAACGCCTACGACGCTGGCGACTGGGCGACGGCCGAGCGGCTGTGCCGGCAGGTCCTGGCGGATGGGCGCGAGCATTTCGAGGCGCTGAACCTGCTGGGCATCATCCAGGCGCAAACGCAGCACCTGCAGGAAGCCGCCGCACTGCTCGCGCGCGCCGCGGCGCTGCGGCCCGACAACGCCACGGTGCACAACAATTACGCCAACGTCCTGCGGGATCTCGGACGGCCGCGCGAGGCGCTCGCCGCCTACGATCGCGCCGTGGCGCTCGCGCCGCGCTACGCAGAGGCTTTCAACAACCGGGGCGCAGCGTTGCAGGCGCTGGCGCGGTTCGACGCCGCGTTGGCGAGCTACGATCGCGCCCTCGCACTGCGGCCTGACCACGCCGACGCGCATTACAACCGCGGCGTCACCCTGCAGGGTCTCGGGCGCCTGGAGGAGGCGCTGCAGAGTTATGCGCGCGCGCTGCAGGTGAGCCCGTCGCTCGCCGACGCGCACTACAACCGCGGCGTCGTGCTGCACCAGCTGCGCCGCGTTGCGGAGGCGCTGGCGAGCTACGACCAGGCGTTGCAGATCGCGGCGAGCGCCGCGGCCTGCAACAACCGTGGCAATGTGCTGCTCGAGCTCGGGCGCACCCGCGAAGCGCTGCAGAGCTACGAGCAGGCGCTGCAACTGGACCCGACTCTCGCCGACGCCCACCACAATCGCGGCAGCGTGTTGCAGATGCTGAAGCGTCCCGAGGAAGCTCTTGTGAGCCTGACGCGGGCGCTCGAGCTCAATGCGGATCTGCCGTGGCTGTTCGGCACGTGGCTGCATGCCCGGCTGCAGCTGTGCGAGTGGCGGCAGCTCGAGGCTGCCGTCGCCGAGCTCACCGCCCGAATCATGCAGGGCAGGAAGGCAACCCAGCCGTTCGTCGTGCTGGCCGTGAATGATGCGCCCGCAGTGCAACGCCGTGCGGCGGAGATTTGTGCGCATGACAGCGCGCCCGCGCGCGCCGCTGCGCCGCCGCTGCAGCGGGCCGCGCAGCCGGTCATTCGGGTCGGCTATTACTCGGCAGACTTCCGCAATCACGCGATGGCGCAGCTCATGGCCGGCGTGTTCGAGCTGCATGACCGCCGGCGCTTCGAGCTCACTGCGTTCTCGTTTGGCCCGGACCGCGACGACGAGATGACCGGGCGACTGCGCGGCAGCTTCCATGGATTCCACGACGTGCGCAGCCGATCGGACCGCGAGGTGGCTGAAGGCTCCCGGGAGCTGCGGATCGACATCGCCGTGGACCTGATGGGCTTTACCCACCACGCGCGTCCCGGGATTTTTGCCCAGCGGGCGGCGCCTCTGCAGGTGAGCTATCTCGGCTACGCCGGGACCACGGGTTCCCCTTACATCGACTACCTCGTCGCGGATCGGATCGTGATCCCGCCGCAGACGCGCCCCTGCTACGCGGAGCAGGTCATCTATCTTCCCAACAGTTACTTCCCCACGAGTTACCTGTTCAACGAGCGTCAGCGGCTGGCGCTGCAGCGGGACGCTGCCCGCGCGCCGCTCGGCCTGCCCGGCACGGCGTTCGTCTTTTGTTGCTTCAACAGCGTCTACAAGATCACGCCCGTCACCTTCGCGAGCTGGATGCGCATTCTCGCGGCCGTGCCTGACAGCGTGCTGTGGCTGCTGTCCGACAGCGCCACGGCGATGCGCAATCTGCGCTTTGCGGCCGAGCGCTGTGGCGTCAGCGGCACGCGGCTGATCTTCGCACCACCACTGCCGCTGGCGGAGCACCTGCCGCGCTATCGCGTGGCGGACCTGTTCCTTGATACGCTGCCGTGCGGTGCGCACACCACCGCGAGCGACGCCCTGTGGATGGGTGTGGCGGTGGTGACGCTGGCCGGAGAGTCACTGGCGGCGCGAGTCGCTGCGAGCCTGCTGACGGCGATCGGACTGCCGGAGCTCATCACCGCGACGCGCGCGGATTACGAGGCGCTGGCGATCGCGCTGGCGCGCGAGCGCGAGCGGCTGGCGGCGCTCGGCAGGCGCCTGGCGGCCAACCGGCTGACCACGCCCCTGTTCGACACGCAACTCCTGACCCGCCATCTGGAGTTGGGTTACGAGCAGATTTACCGGCGGCACCACCTGGGGCTCGCGCCCGCGGACGTGCTGGTGCCGGCCGACGTGCCCGGCTAATTCGGCACGCGCCGGATCTGCGCGCCAAGCTGGGCGAGCTTCTCCTCGATCGCCTCGTAGCCACGATCGATGTGATAGATGCGTCCGACCTCGGTCCGCCCCTCGGCGACCAGGCCGGCGAGCACCAGGCTCGCGGAGGCACGCAGGTCGGTGGCCATCACCGGTGCCGCCGTGAGCTTCCCGACCCCGTGGATGATGGCGGTGTTCCCTTCCAGGCGGATCTCCGCTCCCAGACGGCGCATCTCCAGCATGTGCATGAAGCGGTTCTCGAACACCGTCTCGGTGATGGTGCCGACGCCGTCGGCCACGGTGTTGAGCGCGGCGAACTGCGCCTGCATGTCAGTGGGGAATGCGGGGTACGGTGCGGTGCGCACGTCCACCGCCTTCAGCGGCTGGCCGCGCATGTCCACTTCGATCCAGTTCTCGCCCACGCCGAGCTTCGCGCCCGCCTCCTGGAGCTTGACCAGCACCGCGTCCAGGTGATCCGGGCGGGTGTTCTTGATGCGCACGTGACCGCGGGTGATCGCACCGGCCACGAGGTAGGTGCCGCTCTCGATGCGATCGGGAAGCACTTCGTAGCGCGTGCCGCGCAGCCGCTCGACCCCGGTCACGACGATCTTGTCGCTGCCGGCACCCTGGATTTTCGCGCCCATCGCCACGAGGAAGTTGGCGAGATCGACGACCTCGGGCTCGCGCGCGGCGTTCTCGATGACGGTTTCGCCGTCTGCGAGCGTGGCCGCCATCATCAGGTTCTCGGTGCCGGTGGCGGTCACGGTGTCGAGCACCAGGCGCGCGCCCTTGAGGCGCGCCGCGCGCGCGCGGATGTAGCCGCCCTCGATGGTGATGTCGGCTCCCATCGCCTGCAGCCCCGCGACGTGAATGTTGACGGGCCGCGCGCCGATCGCGCAGCCACCCGGGAGCGACACGTCCGCGTGGCCGTAGCGCGTGAGCAGCGGTCCTAACACCAGGATGGAGGCGCGCATGGTCCGCACCAGATCGTAGGGGGCGAAGCACTCGCGCAGGGTGGAGGCATCGACCTCGATGCACATGCGCTCGTCGATGGTGACCGTCGCCCCCATCCTGCCGAGCAGCTCCACCGTCGTGGTGACGTCCTTCAGGTGCGGCACGTTCGCCACTGTTACCGGGTCCTCGGCGAGCAGTGCCGCGGCCAGAATCGGCAGGGTCGCGTTCTTGGCGCCAGAGATGCGCACCTCCCCCTCCAGAGGAACGCCACCCTGGATCTGCAGTTTGTCCATCCTTCAGCCCTGTCCCGACTCTTCGGGTGTCAGCGCCTCGATCGACAGGGCGTGGATCTCCCGCCCCACCAGCTCGCCGAGCGTGCGATAGACGAGTTGGTGGCGGGCGAGTGTCCGCAGCTGCGCGAACTCGCGCGCCACCACTCGGGCGTTGAAGTGAGTGTGGTCGTCCGATTCCACCTGCACCTGCGCTCCGGGCAGGCCTGCGCGGATCAGGCGTGCGACTTCTTCAGGGCTCATTGGCGCAATATTACATGGGTCGCGGGTGCGCACGCCTATAATGACCTGCATGGATCTGCCCCCGGCTCCGCCCGCTCCCCGCCCGGCGGCCGTTGACGATGAGCAGCTGCTCGCCTCCGCGCGCCGCGCCCTCGGGATCGAAGTACGCGCGCTCGAGACACTCACACCGCGGCTTGGAGAGGCGTTTGCGCACGCCTGCCGCATCTGCCTCAGCTGCGCCGGACGGGTGGTGGTCACCGGCATGGGCAAATCGGGACACATCGCCGGCAAGATTGCCGCGACGCTGGCAAGCACCGGCACGCCGGCGTTCTTTCTGCATCCGGCCGAGGCCGGTCATGGGGACCTGGGCATGATCACGCGCACCGACGCGGTGCTCGCCCTGTCCAACTCCGGCGAGACTCCCGAGCTCGTGCTGCTGTTGCCGCACCTGAAGCGCTTAGGCGTACCGCTGCTGATGATCTGCGGCAGGACCGAGTCCACGCTGGCCCGCGCCGCCAGCGTGACGCTCGACATCGGCGTTCCGGAAGAGGCCTGCCCGCTGAACCTCACGCCGACCGCCAGCACCACTGCCATGCTGGCGATGGGCGATGCGCTCGCGGTGGCGGTGCTCGAGGCGCGCGGCTTCACGCGCGCCGACTTCGCGCGCTCGCACCCCGGCGGCGCGCTCGGCCGCAAGCTCCTGCTGCACGTCGAGGACGTGATGCGCACCGGGGATGCGATTCCGCGCGTTGCGGCGCATGCGCCGCTCAGCGCCGGCCTGCTGGAGATGTCGCGCAAGGGACTGGGTATGACGGTGGTGGTCGATGCCGAGCAGCGCATCCTCGGCGTGTTCACCGACGGCGACCTGCGGCGGGCGCTCGACCGGCAGATCGACGTGCACGCCACGGTGATGAGTGCCGTGATGACGGCGCGCGGCAGGACCATCGGCCCGCGTGAGCTGGCCGCCGAAGCGGTGCACCTGATGGAGGTTCACCGCATCACCGCGCTCCCGGTGAGCGACGCGCAAGGCCGCCTGGTAGGTGCCCTCAACGTGCACGATCTGCTGCGCGCCGGTGTGGTCTGAGCCTTGCGGCATGCCGCGCGCCGCCATCCGCCTGCTGGTGCTCGACGTCGACGGCGTGCTGACCGACGGCCGCTTGTATTTCGGACCGCGCGGCGAGGCCCTCAAGGTGTTCGATGTGCGCGACGGCGCCGGTATCGTGCAGCTGCAGCGCGCGGGGCTGCTCGTCGCGGTGATTTCCGGACGGCGCTCGCCGGCGGTGACGGCGCGCTGCCGGGAGCTCGGCGTACGTCACGTTCACCAGGGCGTGCGGGACAAGCTCACGGCACTGGTGCGGTTGTGCGCACGCCTCAAGCTGACGCCCGCGGCGTGCGCCTGCGTGGGGGACGACCTGCCGGACGTGCCGCTGATGCGCGCCGTGGCGCTGTCCTTTGCGGTCGCGGACGCGCACCCTGAGGTGCGCCGCAGCGCTGCTGTTGTCACGCGGCGGCGCGGCGGACGCGGCGCGGTACGCGAGGTGTGCGACCAGCTGCTCGCGCTGCGCGCGCGCCAGGCGCGGCGGCGATGATCTACCGGGTGGTGGCGCTGCTGGCGGTGCTCACGCTGATCGTCGGCATGGTGCTGCTGTCCGGGCCGCAGCGCGACGTCACCGCGCGCGCCTCCGCGGCTGGACCGCCGCACGATCCGGGCTTTTCCGCGACCAACGCGCGGCTCATTCAGACCGGTGCCGACGGCCAGCCCGCCTACACCCTGGACGCCGCGCAGATCCAGCAGACGCCCAACGACGGACTGGTCAAGCTGCAACAGGTGCGGCTCGGCTTCCGTGACACCAGCGGCAATGAATGGACCGCCCGCGCGCAGCGCGGCCAGCTGGCGCAGGGGAGCGGCGTGGTGCAGCTCGACGGCGACGTGCACGTCGCGGGCATACTGCCGGGGAGCGATGAGACCGCCGAGATCACTTCCCAGCACCTGGTATTCGACACCAACGCGCAGGTCGTGTCGACGCGCGAGCCGGTGACGCTCATGATGTCCGGACGCAAGCTCGCTGCGCAGGGGCTCACTGCCAACTTGAAGGAGCGTCACGTGCAGTTAGAATCGGCCGTGCATGGTACCTTCGCGCGCTAAAGCCGGGTGCCTCGGCGGCTGGGTGTGCGCCGCCTGCGTGGTAGCCGCCGCGGCGCGGGCCGAGGCTCCGCAGGCCACGCCGCCGCCAAAGGCTGCGGCGGCAACGCGGCAGTCGTCGCCGTTGCCGACGGCCCCTTCCAGCCAGCTGCCCATCACGGTGGACGCCGCATCCTCGGAGGTGGATTACCGCACCAACACCTTGGTGTTCACCCAGGTCGTGATCACGCAGGGCGGCACACGCGTGCAGGCCGATCGTGCTCACGCCAGCGGCCTGAATTTCGCCAACAGCCGCTGGACGTTCGACGGTCACGTGCGCATCGACGCGCCACCGCGCGGCAGCCTGCGCTCTGACCAGGCGGTGGTCGAGTTCAAGGACAATCGCATCGTGCGCGCCACCATCACCGGCAAGCCGGCGGAGTTCGAGCAGCAGCGCGGCGATTCGCAGCAGATGGCCCACGGGCGCGCCAACGAGATCGTCTACGACGTCAACGAGGGCACCGTGCGGCTCTCGAACGACGCCTGGCTCACCGATGGCCAGAACGAGATCTCAGGTCCGCTGCTGGTCTACAACATCCGCGCACAGAAGGTGCAGGCGGCCGCCCAGCCCGGGACCGGGGAGCGCGTGCGCATTACCATCGCGCCGCAAGGCGCGCCTGCCGGCAAGGGCAGGAGCGAGCCCGGCAAGCCGCCACCCAACCCGCCGCCATGAGCGCCCTCACAGCCACGGGCCTGGCCAAAAGCTACAAGTCCCGCCAGGTCGTGCGCGATCTGTCGCTCGAGCTCGATAGTGGTGAGGTCGTGGGACTGCTTGGCCCCAACGGCGCCGGCAAGACCACCGCCTTCTACATGATCGTGGGACTGGTGCCCTGCGACGCCGGCCGCATCGTCCTCGGCGATGTGGACGTCACGCTGCTGCCGATGCACCGTCGCGCACAGCTCGGTCTCGGCTACCTGCCGCAGGAAGCGTCGGTGTTCCGCAAGCTCACCGTAGAGAACAACATCATGGCGATTCTGGAGACGCGCGACATGGAGCGCGCCGCACGCGAGCAACGCCTCGAGCAGCTGCTCGAGGAGCTGCGCATCGGCCATGTGCGCAGGAGCCTCGGACTTGCGCTCTCGGGCGGCGAGCGGCGCCGCGTCGAGATCGCGCGCGCACTCGCTGCCGAGCCCCGGTTCATGCTTCTCGACGAGCCGTTCGCGGGCGTCGATCCCCTGTCCGTGCTCGATATCCAGCGCATCATCCGCGAGCTCACCCATCGCGACATCGGCGTGCTCATCACTGACCATAACGTCCGCGAGACCTTGGGCGTATGCGCCAGGGCCTATATCGTCAACCAGGGGACGGTGATTGCATCCGGGACTGCGGAAGAAGTCCTTGCCAACCCCCAAGTCCGTGAGGTGTACTTGGGCGAGTCCTTCCGGCTTTGAGAGCGCGGGGGAGCAGAAAGCTAAACACTTTGTTTATCAATTGCTTACGAAATCCGGAAGGGCGGCCCACAGTCCTTCGTAAATGATCATGCTGAAACCTTCACTGCAGCTGAAGCTGGGTCAACAACTGACGATGACCCCGCAGCTGCAGCAGGCGATCCGACTCCTGCAGCTTCCGGCGCTGGAGCTGCAGGCGCACATCCGCGAGCTGCTCGAAAAGAACGTGATGCTCGAGCCGCTGGAGGAGGCCGAGAGCAGCGGCACCTTTGAGGCGGTCGTGACCGCTGCCGAGCAGCCCAAGCTCGCCGAGCGCACGCCGGAGAGCACCGTGGAGGTGCTCGAAGACGGCTGGGACGGCCACAGTATCGGACCTGCCGAGAGCGGCTGGAACAGCGACGACGATGATGAGCGGCAGCAGGAGTATGCCGACGCGGGGGGCCAGTCGCTGCAGGAGCACCTGTTGTGGCAGCTGGAGCTCGCGAGCCTCGCGCCGCGCGAGCTGGCGATCGCGCGCGCCGTCGTCGACGCGGTCAGCGACGACGGCTACCTCATCGAGTCGCTCGAGGAAATCGCCGCAACTCTGCGCCCGGAGCTGGAATGCTCCACCGCGGAGATCGCCGCAGTGCTCGGCCGCGTCCAGACGCTCGATCCGGCCGGAGTCGGCGCGCGCTCGGTCGGCGAGTGCATCGAGCTGCAGCTGCGGCAGCTGGATCCCGCGACGCCCGGCTACGACACGGCGCTGCGCATCGCGCGCCACCATCTCGCGCTGGTGGCCGAACGCGAGCTGTTACTGCTGCGTCGCGAGCTGCACGCCAGCGAGGAAGAGATCGCCTGCGCACTGGCGCTAGTGCGCTCGTGTCATCCACGCCCCGGCGCCACGGTGAGCGCTGGCAGTGCCGAGTACGTCGTGCCGGACGTGTTCGTGCGTCGCACCGAGCACGGCTGGGGTGTGGAGATCAACCCGGCGACGCTGCCGCGGGTGCGCCTCAACCACAGCTACGCCAGTCTCATCGGACGCAACGCCAGCCACGCGACCATGCGTGCGCAGCTGCAGGAGGCGCGCTGGCTGCTGAAGAGCCTGGAGATCCGTCACGAGACGCTCATCAAGGTCGCGCGCTCCATCGTCGAGCGGCAGACCGCGTTCCTCGAGCACGGCGAGGAGCACATGCGGCCGATGATCCTCAAGGACATTGCCGAAGCGGTCACCATGCACGAGTCGACGATCTCGCGGGTGACTTCCGGCAAGTACATGCATACCCCGCGCGGGGTATTCGAGCTGCGCTATTTCTTCTCGAGCCAGGTGGAAGGTGCGGACGGCTCGGGCACCTCCTCGACCGCCATCCGCGCCAAGATCAGGAAGCTCGTCAAGGAGGAGGATGCCACCGCCCCCTTGAGCGACGGGCGCATTGCCGAGTTGCTCTCGGCCGAGGGCATTCCGGTAGCGCGCCGCACGGTCGCCAAGTACCGCGAAGCGATGGGAATCGCCGCCTCCAACGAGCGGCGTCGCGCAGGATCGAAGCAAATGTGAAACGGAATAACGAACAGGAGACGGGTTATGCAGCTCAACGTCACCGGTCACCACGTCGAAGTCACCCCCGCGTTGCGCGGCTATGTCGAGAAGAAACTCGACCGCATCGGCAGACACTTTGATCAGGTCATCGACGTGCATTGCGTGTTGACGGTGGAGAAGCTGCGACAGAAGGCCGAAGCTACCCTGCACGTGAGCGGCAGCGCGATCTATGCCGACGCGACCGAAGAGGACATGTACGCGGCGATCGACCTGCTGGCCGACAAGCTCGATCGCTGTATCAAGAAGCACAAGGAGAAGCGCCACGATCACCACGCGGCTGCGGTGCGCGCGTTGCGGATCTGAAAGCCCCGGTCGCGGCCCGGCGGACTTGCAGCGGCGCCCCCGCTGGATGACCATTGGGGCGTGCGCATCATCATCCTCAGCGGACTGTCGGGGTCCGGCAAGAGCGTGGCACTGCACATGCTCGAGGACCTGGGGTTCTACTGCATCGACAACATCCCCGCGGCGCTCCTCAAGCCATTCGTCTCCTACACCGTACGCAGCCCCGAGACCACCTACGAACGCACCGCCATCGGCCTCGACGCCCGCAATACCGCCGCCGAAGTAGCGAGTGTCCCGCAGCTGATCGACGAGTTGCGGCGCAGCGGCCTGCAGTGCGAGGTGCTGTTTCTGGTCGCGGCGGAGGATGAGCTGCTGCGGCGCTTCGCAGAGACGCGCCGCAAGCATCCGATGAGCCGCGGCGGCATCGGGCTGCGCGAGGCGATGAGCCGGGAGCGGGCACTGCTCGAGCCGATCGCCGCCGTCGCCGACCTGCTGATCGACACCTCACGCCTCTCGGTGCACGCCCTGCGCGACATCATCCACAAGCGCGTCGAGCAGCGCGCCGTCGGGCGGCTGTCGCTCGCCTTCGAGTCCTTCGGCTTCAAGCACGGCATCCCCGCCGACGCCGATTTCGTGTTCGACGCGCGCGCGCTGCCAAATCCGTACTGGGAACCGGGCCTGCGCAACCTGACCGGTCGTGATGCCGAGGTCATCCGCTTTCTGGAGACACAAACCAACGTGGCGGCGCTGGTGGCGGATATCGCCCGCTTCGTGCGTGGCCGCATCCCGGAATACCAGGCGAGCAACCGCGGCTATCTCACCGTGGCGGTGGGCTGCACCGGTGGGCAGCACCGCTCGGTGTACATCGTCGACCGTCTGGCGGAGAGCTTCGCCGCCGAGCGTGGCAACGTTACCGCCCGCCACAGCGGGCTCCCGGGGGCCAAGCTCTTCCAGCCGCCGGCGCGCGTGGCCGCCGGCGGCGAGCCGCCGTAGGGCACCGCCGGCCGGCAGCCTCACGTCGCCTGCGCGACCCCGGCGGCGGTCATCAGCTCGGGCAGCTTCTCCCCGCCCATGAACGCCGTGAGCGCGGCGCGTGCCTCCATGGCGTCACGGTAGCCGAGCTCGATGAGTGCGCGCGTATAGCCGGATTCGAAGGTCAGGTAGCTCGCCAGCTGCTCACCCGAGGCATCGCGTCCGCCGATCACGCGCAGCAGCGTGCGCAGTCCCGGCGGTATCTCGCCGGCGTGGCGCGCGGCGATCTCGCGGGGATCGACGCTCGGCGCCAGCATCAGTGTCTCGACGGGCCGCTCGCCGCGAGCGGCCTGCGGGGCGTTGTGCACCAGAGTATTGATTTGCTCGAGCTGCTCGAGATCCCCGTAGATCTGGTCGGTGAACAGCGTGTCGAGCATGTAGCCGAAGATCTCCCCGGGCGTCGGCATCAGGGTCAGGTGATTCGCGGCGGCCACTCCGGCGGCGCGGCGCGCGCGCACGCCGATGATCAGCAGACGGTCGGCGCCCAGATGGATCGCCGGACTCAGGGGGTGGACCTGGCGCATGGCGCCGTCGCCGAAATAGTCATCCCCGATCCTGATGGGCGGGAACAGCAGCGGGATGGCGACGCTCGCCATGAGGTGATCGATGGTGAGCTGCGTGCGGCGCCCGAGCCGCTGCACGCGCGACCAGTCGCGGATCGACTCGATGCCGTCGTAGAAGGCGACCGAATGACCGCTGCTGTAGCTCGTGGAGCAGAGCGCGACGGCGCGCAGATGCCCGCGCGCAATGCTGCGGCGGATGCCGGCACAATCCACGTGCACGCCCAGGAGCTCCCGCAGCGGCGTGTTGTCGAGTATCGACTTCGGCGGCGCCAGCACCAAGCCGCCGGAGATCAGCGCGAGCACCCAGTGCGCGCCGGCGCGCAGCATGTGGCGCGGATCGACGTGGAAAACCTGGCTCGAGCGGAAGTTGGCCCACACCCGCTCCAGCCCCGCCACCGCACGCCGCCAGTGATGCGCTTCCGCGGCCAGCACGCTGGCCGCAACCGCACCCGCGGAGGTGCCGACGATGACCGGGAATGGATTGCGCGCGCGCGGCAGCAGCTCCGCCAGCGCCAGCAGCACCCCGATCTGGTACGCCGAGCGTGACCCGCCGCCCGTCAGCACCAGGGCGACGGTCGGGCGGTACGGCGCTCGGGTCGCAGTTTCGGCAAGGCCGTCCATAGTTACCTGGCAGCGTCCATCATGAGGCCCCGACTTCAGGCCATGAGCCCTTTCCTAAGGTGACACACGGTACGCGCGTGCAGTTTCCGCAGTGATGCCGCGGGGTGCAAGGCGGGAGTGACCGATAGCCTTGCGCAGTCAGCCCTCGGGCACTCCCGGAGAAGGCCCGGGCGACAACTCCATCGCGCCGTCAATCGGGATCAAACCACCATTGGTGGTGCTCGGATTGATCGGCGTTACTTCATCGACGAAGCAGGCGATGTCGCCTATTTTCGAACGACAATGCGGGCACTCCGCTGCCGGCAGGAGCCTCGCTCCAGCGCCTCATGTCAATCAGGCGTCAGCGTCAGAGTATGCTGCGCCGCCCCCGGCAGGAACGGCAGCATCTCGCCCCGCGCCCACTCGAGAAAACCGGCGCGATAGTAAGGCGACAGCGGGTGTCCGCTCTGCCCTCCGGGCAGAACCAGGTAGCCCTGGTCCTCGTGCCCCGGAGAGACCGCGAAGCGCTCCGACTGCCCGAAGGTAATGTCCTGCACGCGCGGCATGTCATGATCACCGGGCAGTTGCTCGGTCGGCATGTCGAGGAACCCGGCGAGCGAGGGCAGGGCGCGCGACAGCGGATGGCGGACGCGCACCACGTTGCGCGCACCCCAGGTGCAGCGCGAGAGCTCCGGACAGCTCGTCTGCAGATCCGCAATCGTGGCGTCGAGCTGCGCGCGCAGGAACTCCGGCCAGTCCGGGTACGTTTTCGCCAGCAGATGCAGCGGGCGGGTGGTGACCAGCTGCCACAGGGGACCTTCGAACTGCTCCGGCGGCCAAGTGCCGTCGTCCGTCGGCACGTGCAGCGCGGTGAGCAGCATGTCCCACACTGCCTGCTGCGTGCGATCGTGGAAGGCGCGCACCAGACGGTAGCCGACCGAGTCGACACTTGCCTGCGCGTTCCAGTGCTCGACCAGCGCGCGGAATTGCGCCCGCGCCGGATGGCCCTGCACGCTCGGCGCATCCAGCAGCGTCAGCAGCAGCTCGCGCCAGCGCCCGAGGAACACGGCACGGTCATCGAGCTGGACGCGCAGCATGTCGGCGGGCCTGACGGGCCCGGCGAGAGCCAGCAGATCATCGCGGATCTGGCCGGCACGGGCCCCGAGGTTGTACTGGGCGCCGAGCGCGGCGAGGTCACCCCCGATGAGCTTAAGCTGCTGCGGATCGCTCGCCACCCGTGCGTTGGCGCTCCACAGGCGTCCGAGCGGCGGATCGATGATCCTGGGGTGATCCGCAGCGGTCGTCCAGGGTGCACCGCGGCGCGCGCGCCCGGGCCCGACGTCCTGGGGAATACGTCCGAAGATGGTCCAGCCGATGTGGCCTAGCGCGTCCCCGATCACCGCGTTCTGGTGCGGAATTCCGATCGTGGGGGCGAGCGCCAGCGCCTCCGCGACCGAGCCGGCATGCTCGAGCGCCATCAGGTTGAGGTTGGTTGCCTCCGGCAGCTGCGCCAGCCACGAGCCGAACCAGCAGGTGTGCTGCTGCGGGTCGACGCGCAACAACAGACCGGGCGCAGCCGACGCCACCTCCAGCACCACCGCGGGCCCGCCACGCACGCGGATCGTCTCCGGCACCACCGACAGAGTGATGTTCCCCTGCGGCGTGAGCAGCCCGTGCGCTCCACTTGCCACGCAGGGGAGCGGCTGCACCTCGAGCCAGTTGCCATAGCTGTTGGTGTAACCCCAGGCGATGTGCCCGTTGGAGCCTGCGACCAGCAGCGGGGCTCCGGGCAACGTGACGCCGTTCAGGTCGAGCGGCGCCTGCCCATCGTGCGCCGCGACCTGCAGCCGCGCGTGGTACCAGACGGGCGGCACCCGCTGTCCGAGGTGCATGTCGTTGGCGACCAGCGCGGCGCCGCTGGCGGTGAAGCGCCCGGCGACGGCCCAGTTGTTGCTGCCCGCGGCCGGCGTACGCACCTCGGGCACCGGCGAGCCGCTGGCGCTCGCGCTGTCGCGCACGTTGAGCACCGCCGCATCGGGCACCGGCGGGCTGGCGGCGGCTGTGACATCGGCAGTCGCCGGCGCATCCCAGCTCGTGCCCGCCGGATAGAGGAAGCTCAGCGCGCACTTCCAGCCCGCGGCACAGTCGGGTCCGCCCAGGCGCGCGTTGATCTCCCGCCGCAGGATCTCGCGGCGCAGGCCGTTCGCCTGCAGGTCCCACCACATGGCGTACTCCACCAGCACGCTGTCCTCGGGCAGCCACGGCGCCGGTGCCGCGCCGAGCAGCCAGTATTCACACGGTCTGCCCGCGAGGTTCGTGAGCCCCGCGTTGACGCCGCGCGCGTACGCCTCCAGCACCGTGCGCTGCTCCGCTGTGGCCGCGGCCACGACCGCACGGGCGACGCTGCGGAACCGAAAAAGCCGCGTCTGGCGGTCCTGATCGAGTGCGACCTTGCCAACGAGCTCCGCGAGCTCGCCCGCGGCGAGGCGCCGCGACAGGTCCATCTGGAAGAAGCGATCCTGTGCGTGGACGAAGCCGGTGGCGAAGGCGAGGTCGGCGCGGCTGGCCGCCGCGACGGTGGGTACACCGCGTGCATCGCGCGTGATATGTACCGGCGCGCTGAGCGCCGGCTCGCGCAGCTGACCATCGAGCCGCGGCAGCGACGCGCGCAGCAGGCCGTAGCTCACGGCGAGCACCGCCAGCACCAGCACCGCGGCCGCCAGGCCGACGTACTTCAGGGTTCGCATGTCCGGGGGGCGCGCTCTGCTCTAGTCAGCGTCAGTCCAGCGCGACCTTCACGATCTGCATGGAATTGGTGCCGCCCTGTACGCCGGACAGCTCACCCTTGGTGAGGATCACCAGGTCGCTGTTCTTCACCAGTTGCAGCTCGAGCAGGCGCATGAACAGCGCCCGATACAGGCTCTCGGTGGAGCCGCAACCGGCCGTCACGTCGAAGATCACCGGGTAGACGCCGCGGTAGAGGGTTACGCGGCGGCGCGTCGCCTCATGGCGGGTGAAGGCGTACACCGGGATGTCGCCGCGGATGCGCGACATCCACAAGGGTGTGGCGCCCGACTCGGTCAGAGCCACGATCGCGCGCACCTTCATGCGGTTGGCCGTGTACATGACCGCCATGGCGATCGCCTCTTCGGTGCCCTTGAACTGACCACCCTCCATGAAGCGCTGGCGCGAGCGGGTGTGAGTAAGCTGATATTTCTCCGCGCCCTCGATCACCTGCGCCATCGCCTGTACCGCCCGCACCGGATAGCGGCCCGTGGCCGACTCGGCAGACAGCATCACCGCATCGGTACCGTCCATGACCGCATTGGCCACATCGCTCACTTCGGCGCGCGTCGGCACGGGGCTCTGGATCATTGATTCCATCATCTGGGTAGCGGTGATCACCACTTTGTTGCGGGCGCGGGTCTGATGGATGATGGTCTTCTGCAAACCGGTGAGCTCGGCGTACCCCATCTCCACACCGAGGTCGCCACGGGCGACCATGATGACGTCGGACGCATCGATGATGCCGGTGAGGTTTGCGACCGCCTCGTGGCGCTCGATCTTGGCGACGATGCACGCCTCGCTCCCGGCGGCGCGCAGTAGCGTGCGCGCTTCGTGAATGTCGGCGGCCTCGCGCGCGAACGACACCGCAACGTAGTCGATCCCCTCCTCGGCCGCGAAGCGGATGTCCTCGCGGTCGCGTTCCGCGAGCGCGGGCGCGGAGATGCCACCGCCCTGGCGGTTGACACCCTTGCGGTCGGAGAGCATTCCGCCAACCCTGACGCGCGTGTCGATCCTCGTACCCTCGACACGCACGACGTCCAGCACGATCTGTCCATCGTTCAGCAGCAGCGTGTCGCCGGCGGCCACGTCCCTCGGCAGGTTCTCGTAGGCGACGCCGACGGCGAGGGCGGTGCCTGCCTTGGGGTCGAGCGCGGTATCGAGAGCGAACGGCGCGCCCTCGGCGAGCTGCACGCATTTGTCGCGAAAGCTCTCGATGCGGATCTTGGGGCCGGCCAGATCGAGCAGCACCCCGACACAGCGGTTGGCGCGTTGCGCGGCTTCGCGCACCTCGGCGAGGCGCCGCCTGCGGTCCTCGACCGTGCCGTGCGAGGCGTTGAGGCGCACCACGTCGAGCCCGGCGCGCATCATCTGCGTCAGCACTTCCACGTCATCGGTCGCCGGACCGAGCGTCGCGACGATCTTGGCGCGCCGCAGCGGCGTCGGCGCGGACTGCTCGGCGCCGGGCGCACCAGCCACGGGCGCGCCAGCCACGGGCGCGCCAGCCATGGGCGCGTCAACCGCGGGCGCGCTAGCCACGGGCGCGCTCCTCGAGCACCGCCACCGCCGGCAGCGTCTTGCCCTCGACGAACTCGAGAAACGCCCCACCGCCGGTGGAGATGTAGGAGATGCCGTCCTCGACGCCATACTTCTCGATTGCGGCGAGTGTGTCGCCGCCGCCGGCGAGCGAGAACGCCTTGCTGCGCGCTATGCCTGTGGCGATGGCACGCGTGCCCTCGCCAAATTGCTCGAATTCGAACACCCCTACCGGGCCGTTCCAGATGATCGTACCTGCGGTCTGCAGCAGCGCACTGCAGCGATCCGCGCTGTCCGGGCCGATGTCGAGAATCATCTCGTCGGGGCGCACCTCGTTCACCTGCCGCACGTCGGCGTGCGCGGTGGCGGCAAACTCCCGGCCGACCACCACATCCGTCGGCAACGGAATCTGCGCGCCGCGCGCGCGGGCCTTGTCCATGAGGCGACGGGCGACGTCGAGCATCTCGGTCTCGCACAGTGACTTGCCGACCTCAACGCCGGTCGCGGCGAGAAAGGTGTTGGCGATCCCGCCCCCCACGACCAGCTGGTCAACCTTCTCGAGCAGTGCTTCGAGCACCATCAGCTTGGTAGAGACCTTGGAGCCGCCGACGATCGCGACCAGCGGCCGTGCCGGATCCTTGAGGGCCCGCTCCAGCGCCTCGAGTTCGCCCACCAGCAGCGGGCCGGCGCACGCGACCTTGGCGGCGCGCGCCACGCCGTGAGTGCTGGCCTCGGCACGATGCGCAGTGCCGAAAGCGTCCATCACGAACACATCGCACAAGGCGGCCATGCGGCGCGCCAGCTGCGGGTCGTCCTTTTTCTCGCCGCTGAGGAAGCGCACGTTCTCGCACAGCACGGCGCTGCCCGCAGGGCAATCGACGCCGTCGATCCAGTCCTTGCGCAGCGGCACCGGCTTGCCGAGCAGCTCCGACAGCCGCGCCGCCACCGGCGCGAGCGTGAGGGCCGGATCGGCCCGGCCCTCCTGCGGGCGACCGAGATGCGAGAGCACGAACACCCGGGCATGCTGGTCGAGCGCGTAGCGGATGGTGGCGAGCGCTGCGCGGATGCGCGCGTCACTCGTCACCACCCCGTCCTGGACCGGCACGTTGAGGTCTTCTCTGATCAGGACCCGCTTGTTGCGCAGGTCCGTGTCCGTCATGCGCAATACTTTCATAACACTTTCATGACGCCTGCGACCACGCCACCGTGGTGTCGATCATGCGGTTGGAGAATCCCCACTCGTTGTCGTACCACGCGCATACCTTCACCAGCGTGCCATCGATCACCTTGGTCAAGGTCGCGTCGAATACCGAGGAATGCGCGTCGTGGTTGAAGTCCACCGACACCAGCGGCAGATCGTTGTACGCCAGGATCCCCTTGAGCGGGCCGGTCGCCGCCTGCTGCAACGCCTTGTTCACTTCCTCGACCGAGGTGGGACGTTTGGCGGTGAAGGTGAGATCGACCAGCGACACGTTGATGGTGGGCACGCGCACCGCGAAGCCGTCGAGCTTCCCCTTGAGCTCCGGCAATACCAGGCCCACCGCGGCGGCCGCGCCGGTCTTGGTCGGGATCTGCGACATGGTCGCCGAGCGCGCGCGCCGCAGGTCCGCGTGATACACGTCCGTCAGCACCTGGTCATTGGTGTAGGCATGGATCGTGGTCATGATGCCGGCGGCGATGCCGACCTTGTCGTGCAGCACCTTGGCGACCGGGGCGAGGCAATTGGTGGTGCAGGAGGCGTTGGAGATCACCGTTTGGTCGCTCCTCAGCACCTGGTGATTCACGCCGTAGACGATGGTGGCGTCGACGTCCTCGCCGCCGGGGGCGGAGATCACCACTTTCCTGGCGCCGCCCTTCAGGTGCGCGCCGGCTTTGGCCTTGCTGCAGAACAGCCCGGTGCACTCGAGCACGTACTCGACCCCCAGGTCGCCCCACGGCAGCTTCGCCGGATCGCGCTCGGCTAACACGCGGATGCGATCGCCGTTCACCACCATCGAATCGCCGTCGACGGCGACCTCACCGTCGAAGCGGCCGTGCACCGTGTCGTAACGCGTCAGGTGCGCGTTGGTCTTCGGGTCGCACAGGTCGTTGAGCGCGACGATCCGCACCTGCCCGGTGCGCTTGCCCTCATAGAGCGCGCGCAGCACGTTGCGTCCGATGCGCCCATAGCCATTGATGCCAACCCTGATCGTCATGCGCTCATTCCTCCAGCAGTTCGCGGATGTATTTGCCGACATTATCAGCCGTAAAACCAAAATGAGAGAGCACATCGGCCCCTTTACCGGAGGCGCCGAAGACGTCGATCCCCAGCACGCGGCCGGCGCTGCCGACGTAGCGCCACCAGCTCTGCCTGGCGCCGGCCTCGACCGCCAGGCGCCGCGTCACGACGCGCGGCAGCACCGCCTCGCGGTACGCGTCGTCCTGGGCGTCGAAGGTCTCGGTCGAGGGCATCGACACCAGCCGCAGACGCCGCCCGGCGCCGTTCGCCGCCTGCACCGCCTGCGCGGCGATGCCGACCTCGGAACCCGTGGCGATGACCAGCGCTTCCGGAGCCCCCGGTGGGTCGATGAGCACATAGCCGCCGCGGCGGACGTTGGCCAGCTGCTCGGCGCTGCGCGTCTGTTGCGTCACGCCCTGACGGGTGAGCACCAGAGCCGTGGGTCCCTTGCGCTCGATCGCCAGCTCCCACGCCACGGCGGTCTCCACGGCATCACAGGGCCGCCACAGCGTCATGTGCGGTATGGCGCGCAGGCTCCCAAGGTGCTCGATGGGTTGATGCGTCGGGCCGTCCTCGCCGAGTCCGATCGAGTCGTGGGAGTACACCAGGATGGTGCGGACGTTCATCAGGCACGCCAGGCGCACTGCGTTGCGTGCGTAGTCGGAGAACACCAGGAACGTGCCACCGTACGGGATGAATCCCCCGTGCAGCGAGATGCCGCTCATGATGGCCGTCATGCCGAACTCGCGCACCCCGTAGTGCAGATAGTCGCCCTGCTCGTCGTCGGGGGTGATGGTGCGCGCGCCCTTGAAGAGCGTGCTGTTCGACTGCGTCAGGTCGGCCGAGCCGCCGAGCACCTCGGGCAGCGCCGGAGCGAGCACGTTGAGCACCGCCTGTGAGGAGGCACGTGTCGCCTGTGCCGCGGTCTGCTTCAGCGCCCCCTGCAGCGCCTGCGTCGCGAGCTCGGACCAGTTACTGGGCAGCGCGCCCTGCGTGCGGCGCTCGAATTCGCGCGCTACGTCCGGGAAAGCGGCGGCGTAGCGCGCGCACAGCTCCCGCCACGCCGCCTCCAGCGCCGCCCCCTGCTTGCGGTGATCCCACGCCGCGCGGATCTCGTCGGGCACCACGAATGGCGGGTACGGCCAGCCGAGCGTGCGGCGGGCCGCGGCCACCTCATCCGCACCGAGCGCCTCACCGTGCGCCTCGGCGGTGCCCTGTTTGCGGGGCGCGCCGTAGCCGATGATGGTCTTGCAGCAGATGAGCGAGGGCCGGTCGGTCACGGCGCGCGCGGCCTGGATCGCCCGTGTGATCGCCTGCGCGTCGAGGCCGTCGACGTCGGGCACCACGTGCCAGTGGTAGCCGGCAAAGCGCGTGGGCGTGTCGTCGCGGAACCAGCCGGATACCTTGCCGTCGATGGAGATGCCGTTGTCATCGTAGAGAACGATGAGCTTGCCGAGCCCCAGCGTGCCGGCGAGCGAGCAGGCCTCGTGCGACACGCCCTCCATGAGGCAGCCGTCGCCGCAGAAGCAGTACGTGTAGTGATCCACGACGTTGAAGCCCGGCCGGTTGAATTCCTGCGCGAGCAGCTTCTCGGCGAACGCCATGCCGACCGCGTTGGCAAGCCCCTGACCGAGCGGACCGGTAGTGGTCTCGATGCCGAGCGGCAGATCGTACTCCGGATGGCCGGGAGTCCTGCTGCCGAGCTGGCGGAAATTCTGCAGGTCGTCGATCGTGAACGGGTAACCGGTGAGATACAGCACCGAGTACAACAACATCGAGCCGTGGCCGTTGGAGAGCACGAAGCGGTCGCGATCCACCCACGAGGGGTTGCCGGGGTTGTAACGCAGGAAGTCGGTCCACAGCACCTGGGCGATATCGGCCATGCCCATGGGCATGCCCGGGTGCCCGGAGTTGGCGCGCTGCACGGCGTCCATGGAGAGTGCGCGGATGGCGTTGGCGAGTTCGCGACGTGAGTTCATGCGGCCCTCTGGCGGCTCGCAGCCGCGTCGTGCGGGTCTTGCGGCGGCTAGTGCCGCGCTCCCGTTCAGGCAGCGCGCGTCGCAAGGGCGCGCATTTTCCACCAAGCCTGCGCGATGCTCAATCGGGACAGCGCTGCAAGCGCAGACCGTCGCCGGCGCGACCGCCGTCCAGGGCCCGCCTTTCCTCCCCGCGGTGGACCTGGTTCACGGCAGCGCGCCGGGGCCGTCTGCTACCTTAGCCCTCATGAGCGCGGTGCGTATTGCTCATTTCACCGACCCGCATCTCTACGGCCGCGAGAGCGAAGCGCTGCGTGGAGTCGCGACGCTGCCTGCGCTCAGCGCCGCGCTGGCGCACGCGCGCTCACATCATTGGCCGCCGGATGCGCTGCTGGTGACCGGCGATCTGGTGCAGGATGATCCGGGCGGTTATCCGCACTTCCGGCGCCTGTTTGGCGCGCTCGGGTTGCCCGTGTTGTGCCTGCCCGGCAATCACGATGATCTGCCCGCGATGCGCCGTGAACTGGCAGGGGAGCCCTTCGTGCTCGGGGGCTTCGCGGACCTCGGTCGCTGGCGGATCGTGCTGCTCGACAGTTGCATCGCGGGCTCGGCCGGTGGGGCTCTGAGCGCCGCCAGCCTCGCAGGCCTTGCGCAGGCGCTGGCCACCGCCGGCACGCGCCATTGCATGGTCTGCCTGCATCACCACCCGGTGTCGATGGCGAGCCGCTGGCTCGACCGGGTCGGACTCGCGAACGCCGGCGAATTCCTGCGCGCAATCGATGCGCACCGCAACGTGCGTGCGATAGTGTGGGGTCATGTGCACCAGGCCTACGACGCGCTGCGCCAAGGCGTGCGCCTGCTGGCGACGCCCTCGACCTGTGCGCAATTCCTGCCGCATGCCGATGAGTTCGCGGTGGACCCGCGCCCGCCGGGCTATCGCACGTTCGAGCTGCGCCCGGACGGCTCGCTGCTGACGGAGGTGATGTGGGTCGAACAGTCCTGGGATGGCTCCTCGCGCTCGGTCTGCTCGGCGGCCTGAGCCTGCCCGTAGCTGACGCCCGGGCTGCGAGCCCGGTGTGGGTGATTTCCGGCGCGCACAACACGCTGTATCTGGCGGGTTCGGTGCACCTGCTGCCCGCGCAGCAGTCCGCCCTGCCGCCGGCCTTCGATCGTGCGTACGCCGCCTCCGCCCGGCTGGTCATGGAGCTGGACCTCGCCAAGCTCGATTCGCTGGCCGCGGCCGGCTGGCTGCTCGAGCACGGTGCGCTGCCACAGGGGAGGAGCCTGCGCTCGGTGCTCGGCGAGCAGCGCTATACGCGCGTGAGCGCGGCCGCGGCCGATCTCGACCTGTCCGTGGGCGTGCTCGACAACCAGGCGCCGTGGGTGGTCGGGCTCGAGCTTGCGGACCTCGAGTACCTGCACCGCGGCTTCGATCCGCAACAGGGAGTCGAGGAGCAGCTGGTGCGCCGTGCGCAGGCCGATCACAAACCGACCGCGGGACTGGAGACGCTCGATGAGGAGCTGGGTGGCCTCGCGGCGTTGTCGCCGGCGGACCAGCTGCGCCTCATCGACCAGACGCTCGGCGAGCTGCACGAGCCGCAGGAAGAAATGCGCGAGGTGATCGACGCGTGGCGTCGCGGCGATGCCGCAAAGCTTGCCGCGCTGCTGTCGCGCGAGTACCGCGAATTCCCGGGCCTGTACCGGCCGCTGGTGAGCACGCGTAACCAGCGCTGGCTGCCACAGATCGAGCAGCTGCTGAGGGGCGACCAGAACTGTCTCATCGTCGTCGGCGCGCTGCACCTGGTGGGAGACGGCGGGCTCCTCGAGCTGCTGCGCAGGGACGGCTACACGGCGACGCAGATGAACTGATCGCTGATAGCGCACGCGAGCGCCTGACCGGAAAGCGAGTGCAAGAAAAAAGGCCTTTGGGGGGCCGAGCTGGCCGGCGATGACATCTCCGTTTGGCAAGACTTATCCGACCGACTAACTATCCCTAGCGACACTTAGCTGATCGGCCAACAATTGGCAAAAGAACCTATACGCACCCGTGTCCCGACACGGCGGCCCCGAAAGCCTTTATTTTCTTGCGGCGCGCGCCGTGCGCCGCACGTAGAAGCGCCACAACGGCACCGCCAGCAGCACGGTCCAGGCGAGCACCAGCCAGCCGACGAAGCCATCGAAGCGGCTGAGCAGGAACCCGAGCGGCGCGCCGGCGAGCGGCCGTGTCAACTCGTGCGCCACCAGCATCACCCACACCCAGCCGGCGTGCAGTCCGATGCACGCCGCGATGTTGCCGGTCGCAGCGCGCACCAGGGCGAGCACCACCCCCACCGCGAACAGCGCGAGGAAGGCATCCGCAATCCCGAGCGGCTGCGCAAACGCGTGCAGCGTGCCTGTCAGCAGGTCGATGCCGCTGTGCGGCGTCACCTGCTCCGGTGCGATGTGATATTTCCCAAAGAAATGTGTCGCGGCGTACAGAGCCGCGGTCAGCAGCACGGCGGCGCCGCTGCCGGACTCGCGCGTGATCGCGGTTTGCATCGCCCCGCGCAGGAAGGTCTCTTCGATGAACGCCACGGCCAATCCGCTCGCGAGGCTCGCCGCGGCGAGCTTCGCCAGCGCTGCCGCGGCAAGGCCGGAGCTGCGCGTCCAGTCGAGCAGTCCGAGCGCCGTCATGATGCCGACCACGGCCAGCATGGTGGCCGCTCCCAGAACGAGTCCGAGCATCATCTCGCGCAGGAAAGTGCGCCGCGGGATCCCGTAGCCGAGGCTGGCACGGTCGGCGAGCCGCAGATGCCGCGCCAGGGCGACGAACCCTACCAGCAGCGCGAGCATGCCGACCCGCTCGCCGACCCTGTGAAACGGGAAGCCGAAATGCGGGTACAGCAGCGTCCAGGCGGGATAGGCAAACAGCGCGACCGCCGCCAGCGCCACCACCATCAGGCCGATGAACCACAGAAATGCACGCATGGACGAGAGCTCGCTTGCCTGGAAGAACCTTGCCCGCATAGCTTATGGCGGTCCCGCAACCGTGAGGAACCGTGTCCGCACCTCCCGTGCAACCGATCGTGATCTGGTTCGGGCGGGTCGGCGACATGATCCTGCTGTCGGCTCTCCTGGACGTCCTGCACCGCCGCTACGGGCGCCCCTGCCACGTGATCGGCGCGGGCTCGTGGCCGGCCGAGATCTACGCCTCGCACAGCGACGTGGCGCGCGTCACCTGCCTGCGCCGCTACACGGCCTTCCTGTTCGATCCTGCCTGGTGGCGCGCTCTGGCCGCACTGCGCGCCGCCCGCGGCAGCCCGGTCTATGTCTGCGAGCACGATCCGCACAAACTCGTCAGGATCCGCCGGCTGCTGCGCCTCAGCGGAACCGACCCGGCGCACTGCCTGTTCCTCATCCGCGAGGTGAGCCTCCCGGAGCTGCACCGCGCCGAGGCGCCTTCGGCCCCGGCCTCAGTGGACGCCCCGGCTCACTGGGTCGACCGCCTGGTGACCTTCGGACGACTCACGCCCGCGGCATTCGATGCCGCCGACTATCCCTGGCCCTCGCCGCCGCCACTCTGTGCCCCGCGTCTGGAGGTGTCGGCCGCGGCGCGCGCGGAATGCGCGGCGTGGATCGAGGCGCAAGGCTGGGGCGGGCGGCCGCTGGTGCTGGTGCAGCCCGGCAATCGCCGCACCATGCGCGGGGGGAGACTCCGCCTGTCGAGCGCCGACGACAAGGCGTGGCCGATCGAGCGCTGGGCGGGGCTGCTGCGCCAGGTTCACGCCCACCTGCCGCAGGCGGTGATCGTGCTGTGCGGCGCGCCGCGCGAGACGCTGTTGCTCGGCTGGATTGCGGCAGCGGCGCAATTACCCGCGGTCGCGGCCGCGGAGCTGCCGCTGCCGCGCCTGCTGGCGCTATGCGCGCGGGCGGACAGCATGATCTCCGTGGACACCGGACCCGCGCATGCCGCAGCGGCCCTTTCCCTGCCGCTGGTGGTGATGTTCGGGCCGCACGCGCAGCAGCAGTGGCTGCCGCGCAGCCCGTCGGGCTCCCCCGTGGTCGGAGTGGGCGGACCGCCGCACTCCAGCCGTCTGGATCAGATCCCGATGGAGACGGTGTTCGCGGCCTGGTGCGCCCTTCGCGGGTGCGATCCGCAGGCGGCGGCGGCGGCGGCGGCGGCCGGCACGGCGGACGGCGCGCTCAAGCCGACAACAGCGCACGCCACTGCGCCGTGACGGCGCGCAGGCGGAAACGCGGGTCAGGACCTGCGTGCGGCCGTGAGCCGCTGCGCCAGGCGCGGATGCGCTCGACGTAGGGATCGAACAGCCCGGCCGCCGCGGCCAGCCGCGCCGGCAGGTAGCGCCAGCGCTGCGGCAGCGCACCGGCCACCGCCTCGTACAGCCGACAGCCGGCGCCGAGCGGCAACACCTGCCGCGGGTCGCCGACTACCTCCGGCGCCGCGCCGCACCCGTGCGTCAGCACGGGCGTGCCGAGTGCATGCGATTCGGCGAACACCAGGCCGAAGGTCTCCGGGATCACGAAGTTGGGAAAGAAGGTGCACAGCGCGCTGCGCACCTCGGCGTGCATGCGCGCCTGCGGCTGGGGGCCGAGAAACTCGACGCCCGCGCGCGGCGCACAGGCGTCGGCCTTGTAACCGGGGTTGCCGACCACCAGACGCAGATCCGGCATCGCGCGCCTCAGCCCGTCGAAGGCGTCGAGGGTGTAGCCGAGCCCCTTGTTGGGCGAGGAGAAGAACACCAGCTTGCGCTCATCGACCGCCGTGCCATCGGGAGTCAGGGCATCGTCGACCGGATTGTAGATCGTGAGTGTGCGCACGTGTGTGGCGAGGCCGGCGCTGCGCAGCGTCGCCTCGACGCCGCGGCGCTGCCAATCCGACACGCACACCACGGTCACCGCCATCTCCCGCAGCAGCGGCGCGCTCGCCGTCAGCCAGCGCGCACGCCGCGAGCCGGGGCGAAACCGGTCGTGCAGCCACAGGTACACGCGCGCACCCGGATAGCGCTGGCGCACGCCTGCCAGGGCGCGCGAGTCGCGGTTGACGATGACGCTCGTGATCCCGTCGAGGCGTTGCGGGTGCCGGTAGCGCTCCCAGTCCTGGCTGCGATTGTGCTGGATCACCCACGCACCGAGCGCATCCGCCACGCGCACCAGCGTTGCCTCGGTCCCTCCCATGGCCTGCGTGCGCAGCGTGCGCGTGTCGTAGGGCTGCTGGCACAGGGGGTCGTAGAACAGGACCTGACTCATGGGAGCGTATATTGTACGGACTTTGTCGCAGGCGACGGTGAGGGCGCGGGTGGCGACTGACAGCGGCTTATCGGCGTGCATCATCACGTGCAACGAAGCCGATCGCATCGAAGCCTGCCTGCACTCCGTGGCCTTCTGCGACGAGATCATCGTCGTCGACTCGCACTCCAGCGACCGCACGCGCGAGCTCGCCGCCGGGCTCGGCGCACGCGTGATCGAGCGCGACTGGCCGGGGTATCGCTCGCAGAAGCAGTTCGCCGTTGACTCGGCCCGCCACGACTGGGTGTTGTGTGTGGACGCCGACGAACGGGTGAGCCTGGCGCTGCGCGCGGAGATCACCGCCCTCAGGCGAGCGGGCTTTGCGGCCGCGGCGGGCTGGTCGGTGCCGCGCATCACCGACTACTTCGGCCGCTTTCTGCGCCACGGCAACGCCTACCCCGACCGCCTCGTGCGCCTCTTCGACCGGCGCCGCGGCGGCTGGACCGGCTACGAGATCCACGAGAACACGCGTGTCACGGGACGGGTCGGGAGGCTGCGCGGCCGGCTCGAGCACTACCCGTACCGCAGCCTCAGCGATCATCAGAGCCGCATGCAGCGCTACGCGGATCTGATGGCGCAGGCACTGTACCAGCAGGGCCGGCGTTGCGGGCTCACCCCGGTGCTGTTGAATCCGCAGTGGCGCTTCGTGCGCGGCTACCTGCTGCGGCTCGGTTTTCTCGACGGCTGGCGCGGACTGGTGTTCGCGCTGATCGAATCCAACTACGTGCGGCGCAAGTACCTGGGGCTATACGTGCGGAGCCGCGGGCTGACGGCTTGACCACGCCGCCACCTGCGCGAGGCGCGCCAGCGGATCGGTCAGCTCCAGCAGCTGCAGCCTCTCGGCGGGTGCGAGCGGCAGGATCTCCGCCCAGCGGTTGCCGACCCAGCCGGCATCCTCGTAGTGCGCTTCGACGTACGTATAGCCGCCGCCGAGCCTGGGAAGCAGTTCGCGCAGCAGCTCGGCGAGGTGCGCGTACTCCGCGGGCACGGCGCAGGGCGCATCATCGGGCAGGTAGTCGACTTCCCCGAGATTGAGCCCGTCGGCCTGCTGCCAGCGCCGCTGCAAGCGGAAGCGCCGCTCGCCGACGCACGCGAGCCCGAGCAGGCCATCGGGCAGGGTGTCGAAGTCCACCAGCCGCGCGCTGGTGCCGGTGCCGGCCACGCTCGCGACCGCTCCGGCCTCGACCCCTTCCAGAATGAGCACGACGCCAAACACGCGGCAATCCTTCAGGCAGCGCCGCACCATGTCGAGGTAGCGCGGCTCGAAGATGCGCAGGCTCAGGGGCCCACCCGGGAACAACACCACGCTGAGCGGGAACAGCGGCAGCGCGCTGCGGTTCATGGGGGCGGCGCCGTCCCCGCGAGCGCCGCGAGCAGCTTGCCGTGCAGGCCGCCGAAACCCCCGTTGCTCATGATGAGCACCTGGTCGCCGGGACGCGCGCTGCGCGCGAGCTCGCGGGCGAGCGTGTCGACGTCGTGGCTGGCGTGCCCGCGCACCCCCAGAGCGCCCAGCACCGTGCCGGCATCCCAGCCGAGATCGGGCGGCGTGTACAGCCACACCTCGTCCGCACCGGCGAGCGCCGGCGCGAGCGTGTGCTGGTGCACGCCGATGCGCATGGTGTGCGAGCGCGGCTCGAGCACCGCCAGGATCCGCGCAGCTCCCGCACGGCGGCGCAGGCCGTCGATGGTGGTGGCGATGGCCGTCGGGTGGTGTGCGAAGTCGTCGTAGACGTGCACGCCGCTGACCTCGCCGCGCAGTTGCATGCGACGCGCGATGCCCTTGAATCCCGCCAGTGCCTCGAGCGCCAGCGGCACATCGACGCCCGCATGCCGCGCCGCGGCGATGGCGGCCAGCGCGTTCTCCACGTTGTGCGCACCGATGAGGGACCACTGGACCGTGCCGCACGGCCGGCCCTCTTCGAGCACCTCGAAGCGCGAGTAGTCGGCGGCGCCGGCGGCCGCACGCGCGCTCCACCGCGCTGCCGGCCGCGGCGCGCGGGCAAAGCCCTCGAGCGGCGTCCAGCAGCCCATCGCGAGCGTGTCCTTGAGCAGCGCGTCCGCGACGTTCCAGATGATGCGGCCGCTGCCGGGCACAATGCGCACCAGGTGATGGAACTGGCGCTGGATGGCGGCCACGTCGGGATAGATGTCAGCGTGGTCGTATTCGAGGTTGGTCAGGATCACGGAGCGCGGGCGGTAGTGCACGAACTTCGCACGCTTGTCGAAGAACGCGGTGTCGTACTCGTCCGCCTCGATGACGAAGTACGGCGCAGCCCCGAGGCGCGCACTCACGCCGAAATTTGCCGGCACGCCGCCGATGAGGAAGCCGGGGTTGAGGCCGGCGTGCTCGAGGATCCACGCGAGAAGCGAGGCGGTGGTGGTCTTGCCGTGCGTGCCGGCCACCGCGAGCACCTGGCGTGCCTTGAGCACCTCGCGCGCCAGCCATTCCGGCCCCGACGCGTACGGCAGGCCGCTCTCGAGCAGCGCCTCGACCACCGGCTGGCCGCGTGTCATGACGTTGCCGACCACCACCATGTCGGGGGCGGGGACGAGCTGCGCGGCGTCGAAGCCTTCGGTAAGCGTGACGCCGAGCGCTGCGAGCTGGGTGCTCATGGGCGGATAGACATTGCGGTCCGAGCCGGTGACGGTAAAGCCGGCGGCGCGGGCGATGGCGGCGATACCGCCCATGAACGTGCCGCAGATGCCGAGGATGTGGACGTGCATCGCAGCAGATTTTCAGGGTTTGACCGGCGGGAACAGCGCGAACTGCAGCAGCCAGCTGGCGAGCGTCTGCAGGATCACCAGCGCCACGCTCGAGGCTGCCGGCCACTCCAGCGCCGCGCGCACGATGTGGCTGTTGGCCGCGAGCAACCAGACGAACAACAACAGCCCGGCCACCGTGATCGGCACCTGCCAGGTGGTGTCTTCGCTGTAGCGGCGCAGCAGCCATTCGGAAGCGATCAACAGGGGCGACAACACCGCCTGGAAGCCGAACAGCGCCGTGGTCGTCTGCAGGATGCGTTCGGGGCGCCCGAGGAGCCGCAGCAGAACGGCGTACCACGCGAGCATGAACAGCGTGTCGACCAGCAGCCACGCTGGCCAGCGATGGTCGGGCGGCAGCAGGGCGCCGACTACAACATTCACGCACAGGTAGCCGACGACGGTCAGCGCCAGCAGCAACGGCGAGGCCGGCACGTCCTGTGGCCCCCGCTTGAGCAGCGCGATCTGCGAAAAGAGCCGGATGAGCTCCCTCATGTCTTTCGATCCCGCCGCGGGCCTCGCATAATGCGCCGGTCCGATTGTACAGATCATCCGCAGATCCGTTTTGCAGCCCATTGTCACCACAGCGCCCGCACTCGCCGGGCTCGCCGCTCGTCTCGCCGCGCAGCCGCGTATCGGCCTCGACACGGAATTTCTGCGCGAGCGCACTTATCGCGCGCAGCTCTGTCTGGTGCAGATCGCCCTGCCCGACGATGCCTTGTGCATCGATCCGCTCTCGCCCGCCAGTCTCGCGCCGCTGGCAGAGGTGCTGGCCGCCGACAGTGTCGTCAAGGTCATGCATGCTTCCCGCCAGGATCTGGAGGTGCTCTGGCCGGCCGCGGGTGTGACGCGCCCGGTGTTTGACACGCAGATCGCCGCCAGTCTGACGGGTTTGCCCGCACAGATTGGCTACGCCGAGGCCGTGCGGCGCCTGCTGGGAAAGGAGCTCGCCAAGTCGCACACGCGCACCGACTGGTCGCGCCGGCCGCTGTCACCCGAGCAGATCGAGTACGCGCTCGATGACGTGCGTTACCTGCTGCCGCTCGCCGCGCACCTGCAGGAGCAGCTAGCGCGTCTCGGACGTCTCGGCTGGCTCGCCGAAGAGCTCGCCGCGCTCGCCGACATGCGCTCGCTCACGATCGAGCCCGACGACGCCTGGCTGCGCGTCAAGGGGTTGCGCGAGCTCGATCCGGCCCGTGAGCGCCTCGCGCGCGCGCTTGCGGCGTGGCGCGAGCGGCGTGCCATCCGGCACAACCGACCGCGCGGCTGGATTCTGGACGATGCGGTACTGCGTGAGATCGTCCTGCGGGTACCGCGCACGTCGGCGGAGCTGGCGCAGATCCCGGCCATGCCAGCGGGGCTCGCCAAGCGCCATGGCGCGGAGCTGCTCGAATGCGTGAGCGGCGCGGCTGTTCACGATCCGCCGCCGCGCGTGTCCGGCCGGCCGCGACCCGATCCGGCAAAGGCCGCGCTGTTGAAGAAGCTCGGCGCCATCAGTCACACGGTGGCGCGCGAGCTGCAGCTGGTTCCCGAGGTGCTGGCGACGCGGCGCGACCTCGAGCAGCTCGTGGCGGGACGACGCGACGGCCCGCTGCTGCGTGGCTGGCGGCGCGCGGTGTTGGGTGAGCGGTTGCTCAGCGCGCTGTAGATCGTCCCGGCTCTCACCGACCCCTGGTGCGCACCGGCGTGCCGAGCGCCTGCAGCAGCCGCTCCGTCACCTCATCCACGCTGCCGTCGGCGTTGATCGTCCGCAGGAGCCCCTGGGCTCGATAGAAATCGATCAGCGGCCGGGTCTGTTCGTCGTAAACGCGCAGCCGCTCGCGCACGGTCGCTTCGTTGTCGTCGGGACGCTGGTACAGCCGATGCGGGGCGTCGGTCGTGGCACACGATTCCTCCGCCGCGGCCGGCGGAGAGGTCAGGAGATTGAATACCCGGCCGCAGTCCGCGCACGTCCGCCGGCCGGAGATGCGCCGCACCAGCTCGCGGTAGTCGACGTCGAACTGCACTACCGCATCGAGCGGCTGCGCCAGCGCCCCGAGCAGCTGAGCGAGCGCCTGGGCCTGGACGAGGTTGCGCGGGAAGCCATCCAGAATGAAGCCGTTGCGGGCGTCGGCTGCTCCCAGACGCTCGCGGATCATGCCGAGCACGATGGCATCGGCGACCAGACGGCCGGCGTCCATGGCCTCGCGGGCCTGACGTCCGAGCTCATCGCCCCGCTCGCGCGCCGCTCGCAGCAGGTCGCCGGTCGAGATCTGCGGAATGCCGAGCCGCTGCACGAGGCGCTGCGACTGGGTGCCCTTGCCCGATCCGGGCGGCCCCAACAGGACGATACGCATGTTTCTTACGGTGACGAGACCCAAGGCTGCCGGCAGCCACAACGCTCGCCACGTTACCGGCCGCCCCCGGCGAGGTCAAACGGCCGCAAAGCCGCAGCCACCGTCGCGCGCACCCGCGACGCGTGCGTTATTCTTGGCCGACCTCAGCCCGGCCGTGCGTCGCTCATGAAAAAAAAAGCTGCGTTGCGCAATGCGTTCTATGCCCAGTCGGGCGGCGTCTCCGCCGTCATCAACGCCTCGGCCTGCGGTGTGATCGAGACCGCCCTGCGCTCGAAACACATCGGCAAGGTGTACGCCGGGCGTGACGGCATCATCGGTGCGCTCACCGAGGATCTCATCGACGTCGGCCGCGAGAGCGCTGCCACCATCCGCGGCCTGAAGCACACGCCGGCCGGCGCCTTCGGCTCGGCACGCTTCAAACTCAAGGGCCTCGAGCAGAACCGCGCCGAGTACGAGCGGCTGATCGAGGTATTCCGCGCCCACGACATCGGCTACTTTTTCTACAACGGCGGCAACGACTCGATGGACACCACGCTCAAGGTGTCGCAAATCGGCGCGTCGCTCGGTTTTCCGATCACCTGCGTGGGGGTGCCCAAGACGGTCGACAACGATCTGCCCGCTACCGACTGCTGCCCGGGGTTCGGCTCGGTCGCCAAGTACGTCGCGGTGTCCACGCGCGAGGCCGGGCTCGATGTCGCGTCCATGGCGCGCACCTCCACCAAGGTGTTCGTGTTGGAAGTCATGGGACGTCATGCCGGCTGGATCGCGGCGGCGGCCGGCCTGGCGGGCCGGGGACCCTCCGAGCCCCCGCACCTGATCCTGCTGCCGGAGGTGCCCTTCGAGCAGCAGAAGTTTCTCGAGCGCGTACGCGCCAGCGTCGCTGACTGCGGCTACTGCGTCATCGTCGCCTCCGAAGGCACCGCCTACGCCGACGGCAAGTTCCTCGCCGACGCCGGCACGCGCGACGCCTTCGGACACACCCAGCTGGGCGGTGTTGCGCCCGTGATCGCCAACATGGTGCGCGAGGCGCACGGCTACAAGCATCATTGGGCGGTCGCAGACTACCTGCAGCGCTCCGCCCGCCACATCGCCTCGCGCGTCGATGTGGAGCAGGCCTACGCCGTCGGCAAAGCGGCGGTCGAGCTTGGCGTGCAGGGAGTCAACGCCGTGATGACGACCATCGTGCGCAAGGCGTCGAAGCCCTATCGCTGGACAGTCGGCCACGTGCCGCTGGCCGAGGTCGCCAACAAGGAGAAGAAACTTCCGCCCGAGTACATCCGCGCGGACGGCTACGGCATCACCGCGGCGTGCCGCCGCTATCTCGAGCCGCTCATCGCCGGCGAGGCCTATCCGCCATACCGGGACGGGCTGCCGGACTACGTCCGCATCCGCGGTGTGCGGGTGCGTCGCAGGCTCAAGGACGAATTCAGGGTTTGAGCTGCGCGCTGCAGCGCGGGCGCCCCGGGACGGCCGACGACCACCCTGACCCATGCGGATCAGGCAGGCGGCGGTGACCGCCATGCTATAGTGCGCGGCCTTTTTGGGGAGGTTGTTGCGATGGCTGCCGACCAGTGGCTGTGGGTCGCGATTGCGGCGGGCGTGCTCGCCGTGCTCTACGGCGTATTCTCGATGATGACCATTCTGCGCCTGCCGGCGGGCAACGCCCGAATGCAGGAGATCGCCGCGGCCGTGCAGGCCGGCGCCAGGGCGTACCTCAACCGCCAGTACAGCACCATCCTCATCGTCGGCGTCGCTTTGTTCCTGGTCATTGGCGTGGCGCTCGACTGGCCCACCGCCGGTGGCTTCGCGGTCGGCGCGGTGCTCTCCGGCCTCACCGGCTACATCGGCATGAACATCTCGGTGCGCGCCAACGTCCGCACGGCGCAGGCGGCGACCAGCGGCCTGAATGCCGCCCTCAGCGTGGCATTCCGCGGCGGCGCCATCACCGGCATGCTGGTGGTGGGGCTCGGCCTGATCGGCGTCGCCGGTTACTACGCGCTGCTGCGGCAGGTTCCGTCGATCGGCCCCGAGCGGGCGCTGCACGCCCTGGTGGGTCTCGCCTTCGGCGGCTCGCTGATCTCGATATTCGCGCGCCTCGGCGGCGGCATCTTCACCAAGGGCGCGGACGTCGGCGCCGACCTGGTCGGCAAGGTCGAAGCCGGGATTCCCGAGGACGACCCGCGCAACCCCGCGGTGATCGCCGACAACGTCGGCGACAACGTCGGTGACTGCGCCGGCATGGCCGCGGACCTGTTCGAGACCTATGCGGTTACCATCGTCGCCACCATGCTGCTCGGCGGGCTGCTGTTCGCCCGGCAGGGGGCGGACGCGGCGCAGGCCGCGGTGATCTACCCGCTGGCGCTCGGCGCCGCCTCCATCGTCGCCTCCATCATCGGCACCTTCTTCGTCTCCACCCGCGAGGGCGGCAAGGCCATGAATGCCCTCTACAAGGGCGTCATCGTGGCGGGGCTGGTGTCGGCCGTCGCGTTCTATTTCATCACCCGCGAGATCATGCCCGGCAATCTGGCGTCCCTGTACGGCTGCGCGCTGATCGGCCTGGCACTCACCGCGGCGATGATGACGATCACCGAGTACTACACGGCCACCGAATACAGCCCGGTGCGCAAGGTGTCTGCGGCCTCGCAGACCGGCCACGCCACCAACATCATCGCCGGGCTGGGCGTGTCGATGAAGTCCACCGCCCTGCCGGTGATTGCGGTCTGCCTGGCGATCTGGGGCTCGTACACCCTTGGGCACCTGTACGGCATTGCGATCGCGGCGACCTCCATGCTGTCGATGACCGGCATGATCGTTGCGCTCGACGCCTACGGGCCGATCACCGACAACGCCGGCGGCATCGCCGAGATGGCGGGGCTGCCGAAAGAGGTGCGCGCCATCACGGACCCCCTCGATGCGGTCGGCAACACCACCAAGGCGGTGACCAAGGGCTACGCCATCGGCTCGGCGGGACTCGCCGCGCTGGTGCTGTTCGCAGACTACACCCACAACCTCGAAGCGGCCGGCAAGCACCCGGTGTTCTCGCTGTCCGATCCGGCGGTGATCATCGGGTTGTTCATCGGCGGTCTGGTGCCCTATCTGTTCGGCGCCATGGCGATGGAGGCCGTGGGGCGCGCGGCCGGCTCCGTAGTCAACGAGGTTCGCCGCCAGTTCCGCGAGATCAAGGGCATCATGGCCGGCACGGAGAAGCCCGACTATTCGCGTGCCGTCGACCTGCTGACGCGCGCGGCCATCCGCGAGATGATCGTGCCCTCGCTGCTGCCGATCCTGGTGCCCATCGTACTGGTGTTTGCCATGAACTCCCTCATGGGCCCCGGTGCCGGCGTGCGGGCGCTGGGCGGCCTGCTGATCGGCACGATCGTCACCGGCCTGTTCGTCGCCATCTCCATGACGACCGGCGGCGGCGCCTGGGACAACGCCAAGAAGTTCATCGAGGAAGGCAACTTCGGCGGCAAGGGGTCGGATGCCCACAAGGCTGCGGTCACCGGCGATACGGTCGGTGACCCCTACAAGGATACGGCGGGACCTGCCATCAACCCGCTGATCAAGATCATCAACATCGTGGCACTGCTGCTGGTGCCGCTGCTGTAGGCGGCACGGCAGGCGGCGCCTGCGGCGTCTGTGTTGGCAGGATCTCGACGCCGGTGATCAGCAGCGCGTTGCCCCGGTCGTAGTCCACCACGCTGGAGGTGATCTCGAGGCGGCTCACCTGTCCCTGCAATCCCACCATGTCGATCTCGTAGCGCTCGGCGGCGCTCTCGCCCGCCAGGCGGCGGCGGATGTTGTCACTCACCAGCTCGGCGTATTCCGGGGTCACGAGATCCGCCAGCCGCCGTCCGATGAGCTCGACGCGGTCGACGCCGACGAACTGGCAAACTGGGGGTTTGAATACAGGATGACGTCCCGATGCACGAGCACCGCCTCGTGGACGCGGTCGCCGAGCTCGGCGAACAGCTTGGGCGCGTGCGCGACCTCGCGCTCCGCGCCCGCTGCGGGGCCCGTCGGCTGCGACGGCTCGCCGACGCTGCGCAGGTCGCGGCGCTGCAGCGCGTACAGGACCAGGGCCACGGCGGCGAGCAGCGCGCACAGGAGGCTGAGAAGCGACAGCAGCCCGACGATCGACATTGCGCGTCCTCAGTGCTCGCCCCGTCGGTATTTCAGCATATCTCGTCGCAAGGCAGCTTGGCAGCGCCCCGGAAAACCCTTAACTTCTGCGGCCTTTTCTCGGTTCTGGCAATAAGTCCAAGCGGAGCGCACGATGCAGACGGCCGATGCCCGCGAACAGATGATCGAGCAGCAGGTGCGCGCCTGGGAGGTGCTGGACGAGCGCGTGCTGGATGCGATGCGCCGCGTGCCGCGCGAGCTGTTCGTGCCCCGGGCGCAGCGCTACCGCGCCTACGCCGACGTCGAGGTGCCGCTGGCACGCGGACAACACATGTTGCGTCCGAGCGTCGCCGGCCGCCTGCTGCAGGCACTGCTGCCGAGCGACGGTGAGCAGGTGCTCGAGATCGGCGCGGGCAGCGGATTTCTGAGCGCGTGTCTGCGCGCCATGGCGACCCACGTACGCTCGCTGGAGCTGTTCCCGGAGCTTGCGGACGAAGCGCGCCGCAATCTCGCGCTGCTCGGCATGCGCGACGTGGAGGTGGTGGATGCGGACGCCCTGCAGAGTGACGGCGGCGCGCGTTATGACGTCATCGCGGTGACCGCATCGCTGCCGGTCTACGATGCGCGTTTCGAGCGCATGCTGGCGGTTGGCGGTCGACTGTTCGTCGTGGTGGGCGAGGCGCCGGTGATGGACGCGCGGCTCGTGCGGCGCACGGCCGAGGACTCCGTTGCGACCCAGAGCCTGTTCGAGACCGTCATCGACCCGCTGGTGAATGCCGCACGTCCGCCGGCGTTCACGTTCTGAACCCCGCCGTGCCAATGAAGGGAATGCCATGAATCGCGCTTCGTTCCTCGCGCTCGCGGTGCTCGTGCTCGCAGGTACCGCACAGTCAAAGGATCTCCTCGGCGTGTATGAGGACGCGCTGCACAACGATCCGGTCATCCGCCAGGCGGACGCCAACCGGCTCGCGGCGCGGGAGTCGAAGCCGCAGGCGCTGTCGGCCCTGCTGCCGCA
>Ga0123356_10000589_pt1 | contig 40398 bp, 41 predicted proteins | sample TergutEmb28metaG_2_FD_92546 | JGI IMG/M metagenome (GOLD analysis project Ga0123356, IMG submission 92546) | Embiratermes neotenicus P3 segment gut microbial communities from Petit-Saut dam, French Guiana - Emb289 P3 | ecosystem: Host-associated > Arthropoda: Insects > Digestive system > Gut ...
CCAGGCCGGGAATGCGGGCGGACCTGCACACGTTCCAGACCTGGCAGACTGGTAAGCCACTACTGAATGCGGTACCGGTTCACGCCCGCCAGCGGTGTAGCGCTGTGCACCAAACACAGCGGTGCAGCGAGCACGAGGGCGACCCGGCGACCGCGGAAACCAGGAGTAACCACATGAAGTCCGGAATCCACCCGGAGTATGTAGACACCACGGTGATCTGCAGCTGCGGTAGCACCTTCAAGACCCGGAGCACGGCCAAGAACGGCGTTATTCACGCCGACGTCTGCTCGCAGTGCCACCCCTTCTACACCGGCAAGCAGAAGATCCTCGACACCGGCGGGCGAGTCGCGCGGTTCGAGCGCCGGTTCGGCAAGAAGGCTGCAGGCGGCAAGTAGGCAGCCTGCCTAGGCCCGCGTGACCTAGCTCCCTTCCCTGCGGCGGGTCCGTGCGGCGGGTCTGTCTCGGCGGGGAGGGAGCGCGCGCGTGCCCGGCCTTCTGCACGCACATCAACGAGGGAGGTAGGCGGTGTTTGAGCGGCTTGCCGATCTGGCCGCTGAGCACGCCACGATCGAGAAGGACCTCGCCGATCCGGCGGTGTTCGCCGACCCGGATCGGGCCAGGAAGCTGGGCCGCCGGTACGGCGAGCTCACGCCCATTGTGCAGGCCTACGCACAGTGGCAGCAGGTGTCCGCAGACGAGGACACCGCGCGCGAGCTGGCGCGCGAGGATGCCTCGTTCGCTGCCGAGGCGGACCAGCTCGCCGCCCAGCGGCTGGAGCTGGAGCAGCGGCTGAACGAGCTGCTCGTGCCGCGTGACCCGAACGACAGCAAGGACGTGATCCTCGAGGTCAAGGCGGGGGAGGGCGGCGAGGAGTCGGCCCTTTTCGCTGGCGACCTGTTGCGCATGTACCTGCGGTACGCCGAGCGGCACGGCTGGAAGACCGAGGTGCTGGACTCCACCCAGACGGGGCTCGGCGGCTACAAGGACGTGACCGTAGCGGTCAAGGCCGGCGGTGACGAGGGCGCGTGGGCGAAGCTGAAGTATGAGGGCGGCGTGCACAGGGTTCAGCGGGTTCCGGTGACCGAGTCGCAAGGCCGGATCCACACGTCCGCGGCAGGCGTGCTGGTCATGCCCGAGGCTGACCCGGTCGAGGTCACTCTCGACCCCGCTGACCTGAAGATCGACGTGTTCCGGTCGACCGGACCCGGCGGCCAGAGTGTCAATACCACCGACTCGGCAGTGCGGATCACCCACTTGCCTACCGGCGTGGTGGTTTCCTGCCAGAACGAGAAGAGCCAGCTCCAGAATAAGGAACAGGCCATGCGGGTGCTGCGGGCCAGGCTGCTCGCGGTTGCCCAGGAGCAGGCCGACGCCGAGGCGGCCGCACAGCGCCACAGCCAGGTGGCGACGGTCGACCGGTCCCAGCGGGTCCGCACCTATAACTTCCCGGAGAACCGGATATCCGACCACCGAGTCGGGTTCAAGGCCTACAACCTGGATCAGGTGATCGACGGCGACCTGGACGCGGTGATCGCGGCGCTTGTCGACGCCGACCGGGCCGGCAAGATCGCGGCCGGTGGCAGCGGGGACTGACGGTGTGCAGGATCGCGACGTGAGCCTGCTGCTGGACGAGATCGCTATCGCTGCCGCGCGGCTCGCGGAGGCGGGAGTGGAGTCGCCGCGGAACGACGCCGAGGTGATCGCCGCCCGTCTGCACGGCGTCCCGCGCAGCCAGCTGCACCTGGTGCCAGATTCCGGATTTGACCCGCGGTTCTGGGACGACGTCGCACGGCGCGAGGCCAGAGAGCCGCTCCAGCACATCACCGGTGTCGCCTACTTCCGCTACCTGGAGTTGGCTGTCGGGCCGGGGGTGTTCGTGCCTAGGCCGGAAACAGAGGTGATGACCGGCTGGGCCATCGACGCCCTGGCCGAGATGGACGTGGCGGAGCCCGTCGTCGCCGACCTCGGCACCGGGTCCGGTGCGATCGCGCTCGCGATCGCCCAGGAGGTGCCACGCGCCCTGGTGCACGCGGTCGAGGCCGATCCGCTGGCATTCCACTGGGCCTCGCGGAACGTCGCCCGGGTTGCGGAGGCGGCGCCGCATACTGTCGGCCGGGTGAGCCTGCACGAGGGCGATTTCCGCTCGGCGCTGCGCGACCTGGATGGCCAGGTCGACCTTGTCGTGAGCAACCCGCCATACATCCCGGTCGGTGCCTGGGTGCCGCCCGAGGTGGGCGAGTACGACCCGGCGACCGCCCTGTGGGGCGGCACCGACGGTATGGACGCGGTCCGGGTGGTCGAGCGGACTGCGGCGCGGCTGCTGCGGCCCCGCGGCCTCGTCGGCGTCGAGCACGGCGCGCAGCAGGGCGGTGATGTCTACTGGGTGTTCGCTGACGCGGGGTGGCAGGGCACCCGTAACCACACCGACCTGGCCGGGCGCGACCGGTTTGTCACCGCGGCCCGGCCATGACCGCCGCATGCCCATAAGGATGACGAAGTCATGGCAGGATGATCAGTCATGAGCGCCTGGTTTGACTGCGCCGACGAGGTCCAGCGCACCGCCGGGCTCGCCGCCGCCGTGACCGCCATACTCGACGGTGAGCTTGTCGTGCTTCCGACGGACACCGTGTACGGGGTCGGGGCGGACGCCTTCAGCCCAGCCGCGGTGCGCCGGCTGCTCGCCGCTAAGGGCCGCGGGCCGGAAATGCCTCCGCCTGTGCTCGTCGGCTCCGTGCGTGCGGCCACGGCCCTCGTGGAGGACATGGGCCAGGACGGCCAGAAGCTCATCGGCGAGTTCTGGCCGGGGGCGCTCACCATCGTGTGCCGGGCGACCCGGTCGCTGAACTGGGATCTCGGTGACACGAAGGGGACGGTCGCCATCCGGATGCCCGAGGACGCCGTCGCGCTTGACCTGCTCCGGGAGACCGGGCCCATGGCCGTGAGCAGCGCGAACCTGACCGGTTCCGCCGCGGCGACGACGGCGGAGCAGGCCAGGGAGCAGCTCGGTGAGTCAGTGGCGATCTACCTGGACGGCGGGACGGCGCCGGGCGGTGTGGCCTCGACGATCGTTGACCTGACCGGCCCTGCCCCGCGCCTGCTGCGCCGGGGGGCCATCTCTGTCGGGCGGCTGCGCGAGGTCGCCGGCGTGGTCGCTGGGGCGGACGCGGACCAGTCATGAGGCAGCGGCGGCGCGGCTGCGAGGCTGCGGGCCCGCGAGCCGTCGGCATGAGCCGTGACGAGTGGGGCAGGTGCCCTAGAGTGGCGGTAATGACCTTCGACCCCGGACCGGCCCGGTGAAAGATTACCTGCTCACGCTGCTAGTGGCAGCTGCCGTCACCTACGTGCTGACGCCGCTCGTGCGCCGGTTCGCCACCATGATCGGCGCGATCAAGGTGGAGATCAGGGAGCGGGACGTCCACACCGCTCCGGTTCCCGTTATCGGTGGCTTGGCCATGTACGCGGGTCTCGCGGCCGCGCTGCTCGTCGCCAACCAGATCCCGCAGCTGCACGCGGCCATCGCGAACACTGGTATGTCAGCGGGGCTGCTCGCGGCGGGCGGGCTGCTGGTGATCATCGGCATCATCGACGACCGCTGGGGAATGAACGCGCTGACGAAGGCAGCGGGTCAGATCGCCGCTGGCGGCATCGTCGTTGCCACCGGGACGCAGCTCAGCTGGCTGCCGCTGCCCGGCGGCAGCGGCCGGATCTTCGTGCCGACCCCGGATCAGCAGACGCTGCTGACCATTGTGATCGTGGTCGCGACGATCAACGCGGTGAACTTTATCGACGGCCTCGATGGCCTCGCGGCCGGGATCGTGGCGATCGCCGCGATGTCGTTCTTCGCGTACTACTACTCGCTGACCAAGCTGGCCGACATCAGCTCGCTCGCCGCGCCCGCACTGGCCTCGGCGGTGCTGATCGGGATGTGCCTGGGTTTCCTGCCGCACAACTTCGCCCCCGCCAAGATATTCATGGGTGATACCGGGTCGATGCTGCTCGGCCTCGTGCTGGCGTACGCGCCGATCTCCAGCATCAACTCGCTCGATCCAGCGCAGCTGACCAGCTCGATCAACCGGTACCCGGTGATCATGCCGCTGCTGCTGCCGGCGGTTCTGCTCGTGATCCCGTACGGCGACATGCTGCTTGCCGTTGTGCGGCGCACCCGGGCGGGCCAGTCGCCCTTCGCGGCTGACCGCAAGCACCTGCACCACCGGCTGCTCGACATCGGCCACTCGCAGCGGGCCAGCGTGCTGATCATGTACCTGTGGGCGGCCGCGTTCTCCGGCACGGTGGTCTGGTTGTCCATCACCAGGACCGAGCTGCCACGGGCGTCGAACCACCACGGCGAGCCGGTCATCGTGTTCGTCCTCATCACCGTCGTGGCGGTGGCGGTTCTGCTGCTGCTGTCCATGCCGTGGCGGGTGTGGGGCAAGCGAGCCTGGACCGGGCGGCCGCCTGCCGTGGCCCCGATGCCGTCGGGGCCGGGGATTGCCGCCGGCGCAACGGCCAGCCAGCCTGCCCGCTCCGGTGTGTCTGAGCTCGTCGCGACCGGTGCTTCCGCCCGGGCGACCCGCTATACGAGTGCCCGCATGCCGCCCGCAGTGCAGCCGGCGGTAGCGCACCAGGCCGACGACGTCGTCCGGCGCGCTGAGCAGCAGCCAGCGGGTTCAGCAGACGACTACGCCTGGCAGGCGGGGCCAGACCGTTCCGGCGGTGATCGTGGTACGGCCACGGGCTGGTACGGCCAGCCCGGGTCTGAGGACAACGGTGCCTGGTCATCCGGCGCGGCCGGGGAGGACGGATCCGCCGGAACCGACCGGTGGCAGGGCGCCAACGGCAACGGGTTCTCTGGTGGTGCCCGGTGGCCCGGCAGCAGCGACGGCTGGTACCGGGACGACGGCCGGCCGGCCGACCTCGACGGCGCTGGCAATGGCCGCCGCCCGGGTGCCGACGATGACCAGGCCGGCGCTTCCGACGAAACGGCGCGCAGCGGCCCTGGTCGCTCCGTCGTCGGAACGGTGCCGCCAGCGGGCGACTGGAACTGGTTCGGGTCGAGTGCGGGCGGCAATCCCGACCGTCACGACCGCTAATGGCCGTTTGCGGCAATTGACAATGACTGAGTCGGGCCAGTAGAGGCAGGCACAACGCCCTGACTTTTCCGGCGGAATTCACGCCCAACTTGCTCTCTTTGGTGCCAGAGAAGTGCTCACCGTGTCGTCCTCGCCGGTCTCGGCCGCGTCGGGGGAGCTGCCGGGCAGGCGCCGACGCGCGGGCCCGCGCGAATGCGCCTGCCCGCGCACGGCTCCTGTGCGAGGTCGTGACGAGTTCGCGACGAGTCCTTGACCTTCACCTGCAGTTCCATCACACGGGTCTGACCTGGGGTTTTGGCCGGTTGGTGCGTGCATTCGTCATGATCGGTAACCTCGTGGCCGGGCTCGCCGGAGAGCTTGTGATATCTTTCACGAGCACCCGATAACAGGTCGGGGCGCGCCCCGTGATACGTTGCGCTCACGTGGCCAGAAGGCCCGAGAGCGCAGCTTCGCCGGACGCCAGCAGCAGACAACGTCGCTTGAGCGACAACGGCCAAGCGCACGCCGAGAAGAACATCCGGAGTAGCCCAGACAATGTCGGCGCAAATCGCCTCGATGGCGCGGCGATCCGCACTCGTGACAGCCGCCGTTGCGGTCGTCATGGTGGTGATCAGCGCGCTCGCAGGCGGAGACAAGGGCGCGATCGGCGCCGGCGTCGCCGTTGCCGTGGTCGCGGCGTTCTTCGGCCTGAGCGTTGTCGCGCTCGCCTGGGCAGCAAAGGCAGGCGCGCAAGCGATGATGCTGGCTGGCCTGGGCACCTACATGTTCAAGATCCTCGTCCTGCTGTTTCTTGTCGGCCGTTACCAGAACAGCACTGAGTTCAATGCGTGGCTGTTCGGCCTGACCGCCATTGTTCTCGTCCTGGTCTATGACATCGCGCTGGCGGTGTCGTTCAGCCGGACAAAGATGCTCTATGTCGAGCCGGACGGAGAACGATGACCCGTGGCGGCGACATGGATCCCGGACGGCAGCACGCGGCCCGCGGCAGGTGCTGCCTGCAGCGGCACGCTCAGGGTCCCGGGTCATGATGGGCAGCGGCGGGCCCACGCACGAGCCGCCGCCGGCATCGGAGACGGACGGCTGGCGCATCCTCAGCTACCTGCTGGGCGGCATGGTCCTCTACGGCGGGATCGGCTGGCTCATCGGCCGGTGGACGGGGATCTCGGTCCTGTTCCCGATCGGAATGCTCCTCGGCCTCGGGCTGGCCATCACGATGATCATCCTCCGGTTCACAAGGTCCTGACCTGCCCGGATTCGGCCGTGTTTCTCGGTCCGGCAACCCCGGTTATACGCGGGGCAGGCGGCTACGCGAGGATGACTGACCTTGATCTGCGGCGGCCTGCGTCCGCCACGACGCCTGCTTGCCTGCGACGGCCCGGAGGGGTAACCCGGTGAGTGACCTGCACGCCATCACAGTCGCAGCCACCTGCACGCCCGCATCTAGCCATCTCGGCTCTGGCTGTGGCTTCCCGGCGCCGTCGATCAACGACTTTTACTTCACGCCGCTGTTCAGCATCGGCAGCTTCCACGTGGATAAGTCGATCCTGATCGTCTTCCTCAGCGTGGTGATCGTGCTCACTTTCTTCTGGTTCGCGTTCCGCAACCCGAAGCTGGTGCCGCGAGGAGTCCAGAACGTCGCCGAACTGGGCATTTTCTTCGTCCGTGACCAGATTCTGCGCCCGCAACTCGGCGTCCGCGGCGACAAGTGGCTGCCGTTCCTCACCTCGCTGTTCTTCTTCATCTGGATCAACAACATCTTCGGGATCCTCCCGATCCTCTACTTCCCGTCGATGTCGAAGTTCGGCTACCCGCTGGCGCTGACCGTCATGGTGTGGCTCATCTACATGTACATCGGGATGAAGCACCAGGGCGCATGGGGCTACTTCCGGAACATGGCGGTACCGCCCGGCGCGCCGTGGTGGATCCTGCCGCTGCTGGCGCCGCTGGAGCTAATCTCGAACATCTTCATCCGGCCCTTCACCCTCTCGGTGCGGCTGTTCGCGAACATGCTGGCCGGCCACGTGCTGCTGCTGGTGTTCACCCTGGGTACGTGGTACCTGCTGACGATTTACCACGGCGGGATCGTCTTCTCCGCGGCGTCGTTCATCGTCGTCATCCTCATCACCGGGCTCGAGGTGCTGATCCAGGCGCTGCAGGCCTTCATCTTCACGACCCTGACCGCTACCTATATCGCCAGCTCGTACGAAGCCGCGCACTGAACCGACCTCAACAATGGAATAGCCGGCGTCGTGGCCGGCCCGACTAGAAGGAACACATCAATGCTCGCGATGCACCTGCATCAAGTGCTCTACGTCGCCGCGGGTTCAACGATCCCGCAGCCGTTCCACCTTCAGAACCTTGGTGCGCTGACCTACGGTCTCGCGGCCATCGGACCCGGTGTGGGCATCGGCCTGATCTTCGGCAACACGATCCAGTCGATCGCGCGCCAGCCCGAGGCAGCCGGCCGGGTCACCGGCCTCATGTGGATCGGCTTCGCGCTGACCGAGTCGCTCGCCCTGATCGGCATCGCCGTTCCGTTCTTCATCAAGTAGGAACCCCCCGGAAGAGGTAGCCGCCCATGATCCAGCACCTAGCGGCAGCAAGCTCGCCGAACCCGCTCGTTCCCAACTGGGTCGAGGTGATCGTCGGCGCGATCGGCTTCTTCATCGTCTTTGGGGTCCTGTGGCGCGTGCTCATGCCCAGGATCACCAAAACCCTGCAGGAGCGCACGGACGCCATTGAGGGCGGGATCGAGCGGGCCGGGCAAGCTCAGGCACAGGCGGAGCGGCTGGCCGAGCAGTACCGGGCCCAGCTCGCCGAGGCCGCGCATCAGGCTGCCCGGTCGCGGGAGCAGTCCAGGGAAGAAGGCGCGCAGATCATCGCCGAGATGCGGGAGCAGGCGCAGGCTGAGGCGGCGCGCATCATCGAGGCCGCCCAGACGCAGATCGCGGCGGACCGGCAGCAGGCATTCGCGTCACTGCGGGCCGAGGTCGGTACCCTCGCCGTCGAGCTAGCGAGCAAGATCGTCGGCGAGTCGCTCGCCGACGAGGCCAGGCAGAGCCGGGTCGTGGACCGGTTCCTGGCCGAGCTGGAATCCAGCCAGGGAACGCCCTCAGGAGCCAGGGCGTCGTCATGAGGGGAATCAGCAGGGCGTCACTCGCCGAGGTCGAGCAGCGGCTGGAGCCGCTGACCGCCGACCCGGCGGCCGCGGCCGAGCTCGGGAACGAGCTGTTCGCGGTAGCGGGCGTGCTGGCCACCCAGCCCGCGCTGCGCCGCGCCCTGAGCGACCAGTCCCGGCCGCCCGCAGCGCGCAGTGCGCTGGCGACCTCGGTGCTGGCTGGCAAGATCAGCGCCGCCGCTACGGACCTGATGGCGGCGGTGGCCGCGGCCCGGTGGTCGACCGCGGGCGACCTGACCGACGCGGTCGAGAAGCTCGCCGTGCAGGCCATCGTCGAGGCGGCCGAGGCACACGGCCGCCTCGACGACCTTGAGGATGAGCTGTTCCGGTTCGGCCGGATCGTGGCCAGCACTCCCGAGCTGCGAATTGCGCTCACCAACCCCTTTGTCCCTGCGCAGGACAAGCGCGAGCTGCTGTCTGGCCTGCTGGCAGGCAAGGTGACCGACGAATCGCTGCGGCTGATCACCGAGGCCGCCGTCAGCCCGCTCGGTCGTAGCCTGGATGTAAGTCTGGAAGAGTACGCCAGGCTTGCCGCGCGCCGCCGCGAGCGCCTAGTCGCCGAGGTGCACACGGCGGTCCCGCTCACTGATCAGCAGCGGGTCAGGCTTGCCTCGGCGCTGTCGGCCGCGTACGGGCACCAGGTGCACCTGAACGTAGTGATCGACCCGAGGGTGGCGGGCGGCGTGACCGTGCGGGTCGGCGACGAGCTGATTGACGGCAGCCTGGCCACCCGGCTCGCCGCAGCGCGGCGCCGGCTGGTGGCGTGAGCATGAGCAGCGAGGGCGCGAGCGGGGCTGCGCCCGACGAGACGTCCGAGCCCCTGCCGGCAGCACGGGCCGGTCAGACAGCACAGAACGACCAGCCAGGGCCGGCCACAAGCCCGGCACCAGCCGAGACCAAGAAGGACGTAAGGAAGATGGCGGAGCTGACAATCCGGCCGGAAGAGATCCGGGACGCGCTGGAGCGTTTCGTCGCGGCGTACGAGCCAGGGGCGGCCGCCACCGAGGAGGTCGGCGCGGTCGTCGAGTGCGGCGACGGTATCGCGCGGGTTTCCGGGCTGCCGACGGCCATGGCCAACGAGCTGCTCGAGTTCGAGGACGGCACCCGCGGGATCGCGCTGAACCTGGACGTGCGCGAGATCGGCGTCGTCGTGCTCGGCGAGTTCAGCCAGATCGAGGAAGGCCAGCGAGTCAGGCGGACCGGCGAGGTGCTGTCCGTGCCGGTCGGTGAGGGCTTCCTCGGCCGCGTCGTAGGCCCGCTCGGCGCCCCGCTCGACGGCCTCGGCCCGATCCAGGGCGCGACCGAGCAGCGTCAGCTTGAGCTGCAGGCGCCGACGGTGGTAGAGCGCAAGCCCGTGACCGAGCCGCTGCAGACCGGCATCAAGGCCATCGACGGCATGACCCCGATCGGGCGGGGTCAGCGCGAGCTCATCATCGGCGACCGGCAGACCGGCAAGACCACGATCGCGATCGACACGATCATGAACCAGAAGCAGAACTGGGAATCGGGAGACCCGAAGCGCCAGGTCCGCTGCGTCTACGTGGCGATCGGCCAGAAGGGCTCGACCATCGCCTCGGTCCGGCAGGCCCTGGAGGATGCCGGCGCGCTGCAATACACGACGATCGTGTCCGCGCCGGCTTCCGACCCGGCAGGCTTCAAGTACATCGCCCCCTACACCGGCTCGGCCATCGGCCAGCACTGGATGTATCAGGGCAAGCACGTCCTGATCGTTTTCGATGACCTCACCAAGCAGGCCGAGGCTTACCGGGCCATCTCGCTGCTGCTGCGCCGGCCGCCGGGCCGCGAGGCGTACCCCGGCGACGTCTTCTACCTGCATTCCCGGCTGCTGGAGCGCTGCGCCAAGCTGTCAGACGAGATGGGCGGCGGCTCACTGACGGGCCTGCCGATCATCGAGACCAAGGCCAATGACATCTCCGCCTATATCCCGACCAACGTCATCTCGATCACCGACGGGCAGATCTTCCTGGAGACCGACCTCTTCAACTCCGGCGTGCGGCCGGCCATCAATGTCGGCCAGTCCGTGTCGCGGGTCGGCGGGAACGCGCAGATCAAGGCCATGAAGAAGGTGGCCGGCGGACTCAAGCTGTCGCTGTCGCAGTACCGCGACCTGGAAGCGTTCGCATCGTTCGCCTCCGACCTCGACCCGGCCTCGCGAGCCCAGCTCGACCGCGGCGGCCGGCTGGTCGAGCTGCTCAAGCAGCCGCAGTACAGCCCGTACCCGGTGGAGCGGCAGGTGGTCGCGATCTGGGCGGGCAACGAGGGCTACCTCGACGACGTGCCGCTGGAGGACGTCCGGCGCTTCGAGACCGAGTTCCTCGACGAGATCCAGCGCCAGCACGCCGGCATCTACGACACCATCAGGGAGACCGGTGACCTGAGCGACGACACGGTCGTGGCGCTCAAGGACGCGATCGGCGACTTCCGGTCCCGGTTCGAGAAGACGGGTGGCGAGCTGCTCGTCACCCCCGAGTCGCAGGAGCCGATGGAGCCCGAAGAGGTCCGGCCTGAGGTAATCCAGAAGCGTCCTGCGACGGCTGTCAGCTAAGGGACGGTACGAGCCAGCATGGGAGCACAGCTTCGCGCGGTCCGGCGGCGGATCAGGAGTGTCCAGTCCACCGCCAAGATCACGCGCGCTCAGGAGCTGATCGCGGCCTCGCGGATCATCCGGGCCCAGCAGCGGCTGCACGCGGCTCAGCCGTACGCCCGCGAGCTGACCCGCGCGGTCGAGGCCGTGGTCAGCATGTCGGAGAACATCGATCACCCCCTGACGCGGCCGCACCCGAACCCGCGCCGTGCCGCAGTGATCATCCTCACCAGTGACCGGGGCTTCTGCGGCGGCTTCAACGCCAACCTGCTGCGCGAGGCGCAGCGGCTGCGCGCCCTGCTGGCCGAGCGCGGCCTCGAGCAAGTCACGTACGTAGCCGGCCGTAAGGGCGTCACCTGGCACCGGTTCCGGCAGCTACCACTCGCGGAGCAGTGGGCCGGTTTCTCCGACACCCCCCGGCATTCGGACGCCGAGGCCATCACGCGTGCGCTGCTGGAAGCCTACGAGCACCCCGCGGAGGAGGGCGGCGTTGACGAGATCAACGTCGTCTACACCGAGTTCGTGTCCATGCTGACTCAGCAGCCGGTGGTGAAACGGCTGCTGCCGCTGGAGATCGAGGAGACCACCGAGGCCCCGCCGGCCGGCGCGCTGCCGGCCTACGACTTCGAGCCGTCGTCGGAGGAGGTTCTCAACGCGCTGCTGCCGTGGTATGTGGAAAGCAGGCTCTTCCACGCGCTGCTGGAGTCCGCGGCATCGGAGATTGCGGCGCGGCGCCGGGCGATGAAGTCCGCTACGGATAACGCCAACGAGCTGGTCGAAAAGCTCAGCAGGGAAGCGAACAAGGCACGGCAGGCTGAGATCACCCAGGAAATCAGCGAGATCGTCGGCGGCGCCAACGCGCTGGCCGGCGCGAGCAGGGAGTAAGTGAGCAGCAACATGAGCGCTACCGCAGAGACAACCGACAGCGCGCAGGCTCGCCCGGCGGCCACCGGCCGAGTAGCCCGGGTAATCGGCCCGGTCGTGGACGTCGAGTTCGCGACGGAGGAGATGCCGGAGATCTACAACGCGCTGCACGTGGACGTGACGCTCGGCGACACAACCCGGACGCTGACCCTGGAGATCGCGCAGCATCTCGGCGACGACACGGTCCGGGCCATCTCCATGCAGCCGACGGACGGCCTCGTCCGTGGCGCCCCGGTCACCGACACCGGCGCGCCCATCTCCGTGCCGGTCGGGGACGTCACCAAGGGCCATGTGTTCAACGTGCTCGGCGAGCCCCTCGACGTGCCTGCCGCGTCGTTGAAGGTCACCGAGCGCTGGTCGATCCACCGTGACCCACCGCAGTTTGACCAGCTCGAGCCGCGCACCGAGATCCTGGAGACCGGGATCAAGGTCATCGACCTGCTGACGCCGTACGTCAAGGGCGGCAAGATCGGCCTGTTCGGCGGTGCGGGCGTGGGCAAGACCGTGCTGATCCAGGAGATGATCACGCGGGTTGCGAAGAACTTCGGCGGCGTCTCGTGCTTCGCTGGCGTGGGGGAGCGGACTCGCGAGGGCAACGACCTGTTCCTGGAGATGACTGACTCCGGGGTCATCAAGGACACCGCCCTCGTGTTCGGGCAGATGGACGAGCCGCCGGGCACCCGGCTCCGGGTCGCGCTGTCGGCGCTGACCATGGCCGAGTACTTCCGCGACGAGCAGCAGCAGGACGTGCTGCTGTTCATCGACAACATCTTCCGGTTCACCCAGGCTGGCTCCGAGGTGTCGACGCTGCTCGGCCGGATGCCGTCCGCGGTGGGCTACCAGCCGACGCTGGCCGACGAGATGGGTCAGCTGCAGGAGCGGATCACCTCTACCCGCGGCCACTCCATCACCTCGATGCAGGCGATCTACGTGCCCGCCGACGACTACACCGACCCGGCTCCGTCCGCGGTGTTCGCCCATCTCGACGCCACCACGGCGCTGTCGCGCGAGATCACTCAGAAGGGCATCTTCCCGGCGGTGGACCCGCTGGCGTCCACGTCCCGGATCCTGGCACCCGCCTATGTCGGCGAGGAGCACTACGCTGTCGCGCGCGAAGTGCAGCGGATCCTGCAGCGCTACACCGAGCTTCAGGACATCATCGCGATCCTCGGCATCGACGAGCTGTCTGAGGAGGACCGGGTGACGGTGCAGCGGGCCCGCCGGATCGAGCGGTTCCTGTCCCACCCGATGTTCGTGGCCGAGCAGTTCACCGGCCAGCCCGGCGTGTTCGTGTCGCTGAAGGACACGGTCGCCTCGTTCAAGGCGATCACCGAAGGCGACTACGACAGCTATCCCGAGCAGGCGTTCTTCATGTGCGGCGGCATCGAGGACGTCGAGAAGAAGGCCAAGGACCTGGAGCAGCGGTCGTGACATTGTCGGTTGAGCTGGTCCAGCCCGAGGGCGAGCTGTGGGCGGGCAACGCCGAGATGGTGATCGCGAGAACGCTGGACGGCGAGATCGGCGTGCTGACCGACCACGCCCCGATCATCGGCATCCTGTATGAGGGCAGCATGGTCCAGATCCAGCCGGACGACCAGGCCCAGCCCCCTGTGTTCGCGGCAATCTCCGGTGGCTTCCTCTCGGTCGCCAACAACCGGGTCTCGATCCTGGCCCGGGAGGCGGTGCTCGGCAGGCATGTCGACACCGCGGCGACGCAGGCGGCGCTGACCGACGCGCTAGCCGGGCTGCCGCAGCCGCCCGGCCCCGAGGAGCCGGCGAACGTGCGTTATTACCGGGCGCTGCTGGACGCGGCCGAGCAAACCGGCTGATCAGTCGGCCAGCTGTCGCGCGCGTGCGGTCGCGGTCGCTATCGGCCCGCCCAGTGGTCGCCATCGCGCGCGAGCGGTCGCTATCGGCCCGCCGTGTGGTCGCCGCGGCCTGGGAGGCCGGGACTGGCCGACGGCGGCCCCGTTCCCCTCTTGTCCTGGTTTAACGCTCTCCGCCCGGCTTCCACAACACGTCGCCCGCTGCCCCGTTCGCCCTGCGGGCCAGGATGAACAGCAGGTCAGACAGCCGGTTCAGGTACTGCGCGGTCAGCGGGTTCATGCCGTCGCCGTAGTGCTCGAGTGCGGCCCAGGTGGACCGCTCGGCCCGGCGGACCACCGTCCTGGTCACGTGCAGCAGCGCGCTGCCGGGGGTGCCGCCGGGCAGCACAAAGCTGCGCAGCACCGGCAGTCCTGCGTTGAACTCGTCGCACGCCTGCTCCAGCGCGGTAACGTACCGCTCGTCGACGCGCAGCGGCGGATACGCCGGGTTCTCGGTCACCGGGTTGCAGAGGTCCGCACCGACGTCGAACAGCTCGTTCTGGACGCGGCGGAGTACCTGACTGATGTCGTCCGGGAGCTGGCCAAGGGTCAGCGCCACGCCGATGGCGCTGTTCGCCTCGTCGGTGTCGGCGTAGGCCGCGAGTCTCGGGTCAGTCTTGCGCGCGCGGCTCATATCGCCGAGGGCGGTGGTGCCATCGTCGCCGGTACGGGTATAGATCCTGGACAGCACTACGGGGGTGTCGCGATCCGGTGACATGGCTATCACCGTAGCGCGGCTAACCATTGCCGGGCTGGTAAGGCCTGGCGCGGTGCGTCTCAGCGCATACAGGCCGGAAACTCTCTGGCATAGAAAAACGACTACACAGAGTAATCGACTAGCTCCCTGGCTGGCCTGGCCTAGGCCGCTAGCTCGACCTCTGTTGTCTCCGGAACACCATGATTAGTAATCAGACTCGTGGGTATTCACAAACGCGAGCACGTTGTGGCATCGTATGGATACGAAGAGTGAGTGATTGTCGCGTCCGCAGTGTCGGCCTCGGGGGGAGCCGGCCACAGGGCGCGGAGGGATCGCTCGGACCTTGGGCCCGATCTGGGCCCAGAAGGAGCCGCTAAGCGGCTCGCGGCCTCCATGGCAAATCGGCGGTTCTCGGGGGCCCGCCGGATTGCGGGGCCGCACAGGTGGGGGGAGCGCGCTCCCGGTCTTCGGGCCGGGAGCGCGCTGTTGTCTGCGTGCCTTCGCCCTGGTGAGCCGGCCCGGTCATAACCGCGGCTTAGTAGGGTATTGCTCGATTTTCCGGGCTTAGCGGGAGGACCGCCGATGGACGACTACGACTACGACTACGTGATCGTGGGCGCGGGCAGCGCCGGCTGCGTGCTGGCCGCGCGCCTGTCCGAGAACCCGGACGCCCGGGTGCTCGTGCTGGAGGCCGGCCCGCCCGACACCGCCGACGAGATCCACATTCCGGCGGCGGTCAACCTGCTGTTCAAGACCACCTACGACTGGGACTACCAGACGGTTCCCCAGGACCGGGCACTCGGCCGGACCATCTACTGGCCGCGCGGCCGGGTGCTGGGCGGCTCGTCGTCGATCAACGCGATGATCTACATTCGGGGCAGCCGGCACGACTATGACGCCTGGCGCGACGACTATGGCTGCGAGGGCTGGGGCTACACCGACCTGTTCCCGTACTTCCTGCGCGCGGAGGGCAACGCCCGCGGCGCCTCGCCGTACCACGGCGACTCGGGCCCCCTGACGGTCTCCGACCTCAAGCACAAGAGCGCGCTGACGTCTGACTTTATCGCCGCGGCTCGCGGCTACGGACTACCGGCGAATGACGACTTCAACGGGCGGCAGCAGGACGGCGTCGGCTACTACCAGGTCACCCAGTCGGGCGGGCGCCGCTGGTCGGCCGCCGACGCCTACCTGCACCCTGCCTCAACCCGGCCAAACCTCACGATCAGGACCGATGCCCTGGTCACGGGCATCGAGATCTCGGCCGGCCGGGCGACCGCCGTTCGCTACGTGCATCGCGGGGTCGAGGAACTGGCCAGGGCCGAGGCAGAGGTCATCCTCTCCGCGGGTGCCATCGGCAGCCCGCAGCTCCTCATGCTGTCCGGCGTCGGGCCAGCGGATCACCTGCACGAGCACAACATCGCCGTGATGGCCGACAGCCCCGGTGTCGGCGCTAACCTGGCCGACCACCCGGTCGTGACCGCGATGTGGGCCGCGCCGAAGGCGCGCAGCCTGTGGGAACAGGCCGGGCGGCGCAACCTGGCGCGCTGGCAGCTGACCCATTCCGGCCCGATGACCAGCAACATCGCCGAGGCGGGCGGCTTCACCCGAACCGACGCGGCCCTGGTCGCACCCGACATCCAGTGGCATGTCCTGCCGGTGCCCTACGTCGACGGCGGGCTTGCCGACCCCACGACCCGCGCGCTGTCGATGCTGATCACGCTCGTGAGCGTCGGCAGCAGGGGGCGCATCCGGCTCCGCAGCGCTGACCCGCGCCATAAGCCTGCCATCGACCCGGCCTATCTGTCCGACCTCGCGGACTTCGAACCGCTGGTCAGAGCGGTCGGCATCGCCAGGGACATCGCCGCAACACGGCCGCTGGCCAGGCAGCTGCACACCGAGCTGGCACCCGGCCCGCAGGTGGAAAGCGACGCTGAGATGAGGGAGTGGATCCGGGGCAGCCTGTCGACGATCTACCACCCGGTCGGCACCTGCGCGATGGGCGGCGACTCGCCGGTGGCGGCAAGCAAGCTGACCAGCGTGGTCGACCCGCAGCTGCGGGTCCGCGGGGTCGATCGGCTGCGTGTCATCGACGCCTCGGTCATGCCGACGCTGCCACGCGGCAATACCAATGCGCCTACGATCGCCCTCGCCGAGCGTGCGGCCGACCTTATTCAGGGCCGGGCGCCGCTCGCGCCCATGGACCCCGCCGACGCCGTGCTGGCCGTCGCCGGGCCGCAATAGCCCGGTCGCAGCCGGAGCGTCCGGGCGAACCGGCGGGGCCTACTTCTTGTCGTACCTCTTGCCGTGCAGCAGCAGCGCGGCGCCGAGGAGCCTCTTCATATCCTCATCGGTACGGCCGAACGACGTGAGGTTCAGCGGGGGCTTCATCCGCTGCCGGGTGATGGCCTTGGGCCGGGCGAACTCGCGCAGCCCGTCGGCTCCGTGGATGCGCCCGAACCCGGAGTCGCCTGACCCGCCGAACGGCAGCGACGGGACGCTGGCAAACGTGATGACTGAGTTGATCGCCGTCATCCCGCTCTTGAGCGACCTCGCGGCCGCCATGGCCGCCTTGCGCTTCCCGGCGAATACCGTGCCGCCGAGGCCGTACCGGGACTCATTGGCGCGCTCCACGCCCTCGGCCAGGCTCGCGACTCTCGATACGGTGATCGTCGGCCCGAACGTCTCGTCGGTCACCGCCTTGCTCTCCTCGGGCACGTCCGCGAGGATGACGGGTCCGACATAGGGCCGGCGAACGCTCCCGATCCCGCCGATCACCGGCCTGGCCCCGCGGGCGAGCGCGTCGGCGATGTGGTTCTCGATCACCTCGGCCTGCCCGGGCAGCGTCAGCGGCCCGTAGTCGGCCTCCCGGTCATCACCCGGCCTGATCTGGGCGACGCGGTCGCTGAGCTTCTCCAGGAACTGGTGGTAGACGTCCTGCACCACGTAGACGCGCTCGACTCCGATACAGGTCTGGCCAGAGTTGGACAGCGCGCCCCAGGCGCAGGCGTCCGCCGCCGCATCCAGGTCAGCGTCAGCGCCCACGATGAAGGCGTCCTTGCCGCCGCACTCGGCCACCAGCGGCGTCAGGTTCTCCGCGCAGGCGGCCATCACCTTGCGCGCGGTCGCGGCCGATCCGGTGAAGGCGATCTTGTCGACACCGCTGCGAGCCAGGTGCGCGCCAGCCTGGCCCATGCCGGTGACCAGCTGCAGGACCGGCTGCTCGGGCACGACCTCGGCAAAGGAGCCGACCAGCCACGCGCCGACCGCAGGGGTCAGCTCGCTGGGCTTGAACACGACCGCGTTCCCGGCGGCCAGCGCGTAGGCGATGGAACCCATCGGGGTGAACACCGGGTAGTTCCACGGGCCGATGACGCCCACCACGCCGAGCGGCTGGTACTCGAGGGTGGCGGCGTGGTTCAGCGCGACCAGCCCGCTGCGGACCCGGCGCGCCCGGAGCACCCGGCGCGCGTTCCTGGCGGCCCAGTCGATGTGAACGATGGCCAGCAGGATCTCGAGCTGCGCGTCGGCGACCGGCTTGCCGGTCTCGGTGTGGACGAGCTCGGCCAGGCGGCCGAGATACCTGGTCAGATATGACTTCCAGGTCAGCAGCCGCTGCCGGCGACCATCCCAGCCGAGCCCGGCCCACCACGCAGCGGCCTCGCGCGCCCGCTGGACGGCGGCTGCCACGTCCTGCTCGCCGAAGACGGGATAGGTCCCGATGACTTCGTCGGTCGCGGGATTGAGCGAGTGAAAGACCTCTGTCGACCGGACGAGCGGGTAACTGCCAAGCGTTGCCGTCATGGGCTGCACCGCCGTTCTGCGCTGGTTTGTCTCCGTGATTGTATGCCCAGGGAACAGGCCGGACAGGGGACAAAAGCGGCGGCCGGCCTGGCCCGGTAGCGTCGGCTACGCATCCATCATCTCGCTGCTCCGGAGCATCGTCGTGACCCAGCCCGCTCAGCCTGCCGAGCCAGCAGAGCCGGAGGCTGATCGCCGCTGGCTGGTCGAAGCGATCAGCCTGTCCCGGTGCTGCCCGCCGTCGCGGACGGCCTACTCGGTCGGCGCAGTGCTGGTCGCGGCCGACGGAAGCGTGCTGTCGACCGGGTACTCGCGGGAGACCGCGCCCGCCGATCACGCCGAGGAAGCCGCGCTGGCCAAGCTCGGCCTGCCGGCCGCTGGCGCGGCCGGCCCGGAGCTGGCCGCAGCCACCCTGTACAGCTCGCTCGAACCGTGCGCGGTCCGCGCGTCCAGGACGGTGCCGTGCGCCGATCTGATCATCGCCAGTGGCATCCGGCGGGTCGTGTTCGCGTGGACCGAGCCGCCGCTGCTTGCACCCGGCGGCGGGGCCGGCCGCCTACGCGCGGCCGGCGTCGAGGTCATGGAGATGCCTGAGCTGGCGGCGTCAGCCAGGGAGGTCAACGCGCAGCTACTGAAGGGCTACTAGTGGGCCTCCGGGGCGGCATTTGCCCGGTGGTACATCACATGGGGCCGCAGCGGGTCACCGGGCAGAATCCGCGGGTGCTCGAACCGGAACGACTCGATGAGGCCGATCCGGCGCATGACCGCCTGGGATGGCTCGTTGAGCACCGAGGTGAACGACCAGATCTCGGGGAGCCCGACGCGATTGAAGGCGACGTCGAGCGCCGCCGTGGCGGCCTCGGTCGCGTAGCCCTGGTGCCAGGCGTGCCTGGCCAGCCGCCAGCCGATCTCCGTGCCGGGGCCGCCGGGCACCCCGTCCGGAATCTGGTTAAGGCCGGTAAAGCCGATGAACTGCCCGGTGTCGAGCACCTCGAGCGCCCAGAGCCCGTAACCCCGCAACTCGAAGCGCGACTCGATCACCTCGACCATCGCGTCGCTCGCCGCCCGGTCCAGGGTGGCCGGAAAGTACTGCATGGTCACCCGATCGGCGTTCAGCGCGGCGAATGGCTCGCGGTCGGCGTCCTGCCAGCGGCGCATCAGCAGCCGGTTAGTCCGGATCGTGTCGAATCGCGCGGTCATGGCGGCCTCCGCAGGTGGGTGGGACAGGCGTGGTGGGACCCCTGCTGCCCCTAGAAGGGCAGCAAAGTTACCTTTGCGGCCCCTCGCGGCTTATTGAAGGCTAGAACAGCGTCCCCTCGCGCTCGATCCCGCGCATGGCGTCGTAGTCCAGCACCACGCACCGGATGCCGCGATCCTCGGCCAGCACCCGCGCCTGCGGCCGGATCTCCTGTGCAGCGAAGACGCCGCGCACAGGCGCCAGCAGCGGATCCCGGTTGAGCAGTTCCAGGTACCGGGTGAGCTGCTCGACACCGTCGATCTCACCGCGCCGCTTGACCTCGATGGCGACGCTGACATCAGCAGAGTCCCGGCACATGAGGTCGACCGGGCCGATGGCGGTCGGGAACTCGCGCCGCACCAGCCGCCAGCCCGCGCCGAGCACCTCCACCTGGTCGGCCAGCAGCTCCTGCAGGTGCGACTCGACACCGTCCTTCACCAGGCCGGGGTCGGCACCGAGGTCGAACGCCGAGTCGCTGATCAGCTCCGCGATCTCGATTGTCAGTGTCTCGCCAGACTTGCCGGTGACGACCCAGCGGCCCGGCTCCTCAGCCAGCCGGCACGGCGGTGACATCCAGTTCAGCGGCTTGTACGAGCCGCCGTCGCTATGCACGAGCACCGAGCTGTCTGCCTTGACGATCAGCAGCCGGGTAGCCAGCGGCAGGTGGGCGCTCAGCCGGCCTGCGTAGTCGACGCTGCAGCGGGCCACCACGAGTCGCACGCGCGCAACTTTACCGGCGGGTCCCCGGTTCGTACCCGGCCTGCGGTGCGCGCGTCGTGGCTTCTGTCGCGGTAGCCGGTCCGTAAACGGCTACGAAGCCCTGCCGCCAGGTCGGGTAGCGCAGCGTCCAGCCGAGCTCGCGCTTGGCCCTGGCGTTCGAGGCGCCGCGGGACTGGGTAGCCATCGCCGTCATCGCGCCGCCGGCCATCAGCGCGGCGAGCCAGCCTGGCGCGCGCCACGGTCGTTTCGCGCCGAGCGCGTCGGCGAATACGGGCAGCCACTCGCGCATGGGGGCCGGCTCGTCGTCGACGACGTGATAAATCGCCGGGCCATCGTGGTCGAGCGCGAGCACCGTCGCGGCGGCTGCGTCCTCGAGGTGAATCCATGAGGTTACGCCGGCGCCGTCGCCGATGATCGGGTACTGCCGCTTGCGGACCATGCTGGCAAAGCCATCATTGTCGCTGCCGTAGAAACCGCCGTACCGGAGCGCGATCCCGCCTGCGGCGGTGACCGCCTGATCCAGATGCGCCATAGCCGCGTTCGTCTCGCGGGCCGCGGCCGGCGGGCTGGGGTCGAGCGGGTCGTCCTCGGTCTTGACCCAGCTGCCCGCGCGCTCGTAGCGATAGCTCGCGAAGCTCTGCGCGACGAACCGGCGCACGCCAGCCTCGCGCGCCGCGGCGAGCAGCGCGTCGGTGCCCTCGGTCCGGATCCGGTTTGTCGCGGCGAAACTGCGGTCCAGGCTCCGGGACCAGCGCATGTTCGCCAGCGCCGTCGCCTCGTGGATGATCGCGTCGGGCTGCGCCGCGAGCACCGCCTGCCGGACCGCGCGTTCGTCCAGCACGTCGAGCTCGACCGGCTCCGCGCCGAGGGCACGGATCCGCTGGTCGTGGCCCGGCGACCGGAACGTGCCGGTGACCTCATGGCCGGCGCCGACGAGCTGCGGCAGCAGCCAGGCGCCGATGGCGCCGCTCGCGCCTGCGACGAGAACTCGCATCGCGTCCTCCCTGGTGCCTCTGGGACCACGCCCGGGCGGTGTGGTCTGGTGCACTGACCCGGCAGGAGCGCGGAACGTGACGGTGTTCCGATGAGGCCGCGGGCCGCTACCCGCCACGCAGCCCGAGGAACACGTCGCCGGTGATGTCGTCGAGGAGCGCGATGGCATTCGCGCGGCTGATGTCCTCGTCCGCGGTCAGCTGCACGCGGGCCTTGCCTCGGTGCTCAGCGAGCGCGACGCACGCCTGCAGGCCGGCCCTCGCCATGCCGCGCAGCGCCGCTTCCGGCGCCGGGATCACGCCCTGATACGGGGGCACCGGCCGCGGCACCACCTCCGGCCAGCCCTGCGGGTCGCGCGGCGCCTCGCTCGACAGCACCGGGGCAAGGTCGGCGGCCACGGCGTCACGGCCGGTCAGCGGATCGCCGAGCTGCCACCGTCCGCGCAGCGTCGAGATGACGGAGGTGTGCCGGTACTCACTGGTCACGACCGTCCCCGGCGGGATCCAGGCGGAGACGGCGATGGCGGGCACGCGCACGCCCGACCGGTTAAACCGGAAGCCGAGCTGGCCGGGCGGCGCACCGGGAACCGGGGATGGCACAAGCGGTGGGGGAACGTGGTCGTAGGTTCCGCCGTGCTCATCAAACGTGATCAGCAGCAGGGTGTTATAAGCGTTCGAGCCGCGGTCGGAGGCTGAGTCGCGGATCGCGGTGTAGATCCTCGCTAGCAGGCTCTCGCCGCCGAGCAGCGAGGACGGACCGTCAATCGGAGCGTCGGGAAACAGCGCGTCGAACGCCGGGTGCATGTCGTTGTGCCCGTAGAGCAGGTTCGGCTCGATGAACGAGTAGGCCGGCAGCGTGCCGTCGGCCGCGTCCTGAAGGAACACGTCGGTGGTCACGAACCGCGTCGCGAAGTGCCGCCAGAGGCGGGGTGCGTGGATGATGCCGGTGAGGGACAGGTGGCTCGGCGGGTCGCAGTAGACCTTCCAGCTCAGGCCCGCTCGGTCGAGCCGGTCGAAGATCGTCTCGGCGTCGTTGTGCGTCGGGAACGAGCCCGTCGGCGACAGGTTGAGCACGAAGCCGGACGACGACGCGGCGTGCAGGAACGACCTGTTGCAGAACGTCTGCGAGGGGACATCGCAGAACCAGTGGTCGAAGATTCCGAAGCCCCGCGCGAGCGTGCTCACGACGGGCATCTGCTCCGGGGCATAGCCGGTCATGATCTGCGCATACTGGTCGGCGGTCGGCGGCCTGCCCGTCTCCGCCGTGAACGCACTGATGTAGTCAGCGACGAATCCGTTCATCGGCGGTGGCAGCAGCGGATCGGCGGGCGCGTTGTACGGCGCGGTCATCTTGTCGGCGAGGATGCCGCGATTGGACGAGGGATCGATGACCCCGAAGAGCTGAGTATTGACGTGCTGATATTCCTCACCCGGATCGGGGCTCGGCGTGTTCATATCGGTCGGCACGCCATACGGGACGAGCGACCCGCCCCCGGTCTCGGCCCAGCCCGGCACGGGATTCGCGAGTGTCTTGCCCGTTACTCCCTCAAATGCGGGCACCTCGCCTGGTTCATACAGGCGGCCCATCAGGTTGTCGAAGGAACGGTTTTCGAACATGAGGACCACGACGTGGTCGAGCTTGCCAGCGGCATCGGGACGCGACATGACAGCACCGTAGTAGTAGGCGATCCGCGGCCAGCCTGCCGACCGGTGCTTCGCCCCTCGACGGTAATGTCGCCGCCATGGAGATTCGCGAGGTCGCGGTCGTCGGTCTCGGCACGATGGGGGCAGGCATCGCGGAAGTATTCGCGCGTGCCGGAATCAGCGTGGTCGCCATCGAGGCGGATCCGGATGCGCTCCGGCAGGGCCTTGGCACGCTGGATGCCAGCTTGTCGAAGGCCGTCAGCCGGGGCCGGCTGGCCGCCAGCGAGCAGGCCGAGATCCGGGCGAGGGTCCGTCCCGCCGCCGCCTTCAGCGAGGCGGCGGCCGTCGACCTTGCCATCGAGGTGGTTCCTGAGCGGATGGAGATCAAGCGGCAGGTATTCGCCGAGCTGGACCGGGTCTGCGGCCCCGAGGCGATCCTGGCCACCAATACCTCGTCGCTGTCGGTCACGTCAGTAGCGGCCTGCACCAGGCATCCCGGCCGCGTCGTGGGCATGCACTTCTTCAACCCGGCGCCCGTGATGCGACTGGTCGAGGTGGTCTCCACGGTGCTGTCCGACGCGGCCGTGCCCGCCGCGGTAACCGAGCTGGCGAGGCGGCTCGGCAAGGTGCCGGTCGGAGTGGACGACCGGGCCGGGTTCGTCGCCAACGCGCTGCTGCTGCCCTATCTCAACCATGCCGTGGATCTGCTCGAGATCGGCTACTCGAGCGCCGCCGACATCGACAGGGCCGCCACCGAGGGTATCGGCCTGCCGATGGGCCCGCTCGCCCTGCTGGACCTCATCGGCCTGGACACCTCGCTGTCGATCCTCGATGTGCTGCACGCCGAATTCGGGCAGCCGCGGTACTGCCCCACCCCGCTGCTTCGACGGCTCGTCACCGCGGGCCGCACCGGGCGAAAGGCCGGCCGCGGCTTTTACGCCTACGCCGACGGCAAGATCGTCGGCGTAGGCGCGGCTGCTGGGGAGACGGCCGACGTCGCAGCACCGGACACTGTCACGCTCATCGGGCGCGGCGACGAGCATGAGGCCGAGTTCGCCTCCGCGCTCGCGTCGGCCGGGCTGAGCGTGACCAGGAATCCGGCGCACCCGACCGACCTGGTGGTGATCGTCGCGGCCGAGGGGCAGCCCATCCTGCCGGCGGCGCTCGCAGCCGGACGTGGTGACCAGGCGGTCGGCGTTAACTTCCCTGGCGGCGTGCGTGATGCGCGCCTGGCCGAGCTGATCCGGACGAGCCTGACGACCGACACTGCAATGGCGGCTGCGGGCGCGCTAGCGAGGCGGCTCGGCGTACCCGTTGTCCACGCCCCCGACCGGCCCGGGTTCCTCGTCGGCGCGCTGCTCTACCCGCACCTGGCCGACGCGGTCCGGATGGCGCAGCACGGCTACGCGAGTGCTGCAGACATCGACACCGCGATGACGCTGGGCTGCGGGTACCCGCGCGGGCCGTTCCAGCTGATCGGCGACATCGGCGCGGCGAACGTGGTGGCCGGCCTGCAGGCGATGCACATGGCCTACGGGTACCCGGCATTCGTGCCGCCGCCGCTGCTGGCCGAGCACGCAGCGGCGGGAATCGACTTCGCCGTCGCTGGCCGCACGCCCGCCCGCTGAGGCCAAGGTGCTGTCGGTGAGCCCGAGGAAAGCGCGGCGGCTGCCGCCCGGCATGCCGGGCAACCCGCGGCGGGCTCGCCGTCCGGCCGTGGCGCCGGCTGCCGGGGACGATGGCGGGGGGCGTCGGGTCGGGCCGCCTCGGGTCCAGGAGTGGCCCGACGGCGACTGGGTGGTCCGCCAGGTGCCGGGCGCAGCCGCAACGAAGGTCTACCGGTGCCCGGGATGCGACCAGGAGATCGCCGTCGGCACCGCGCACGTGGTGGTCTGGCCAGCCGATGCCTCGGGGCCGCAGGCGCGGCGGCACTGGCACACCACCTGCTGGCAGCGTCGTCCCAGGCGGCCCGCGCCCGGCCCCCAGCCGTCCCGGTGGTGACGCAGCCGATGACCGAGATCACCGCGGGGACCGTGCTGCCCGCCCGGCGGACCGAGGTGACGCTGGTCACGTCGGACGGGCTGACGCTAGTTGGCGAGCTCGCGCTACCACTCGGCCGGCCGCCGGTCGCCACGCTGATCTGCCTGCACCCGCTGCCCACGCATGGCGGCATGATGGACAGTCACGTGCAGCGCAAGGCCGCGAACCGGCTGCCGGCGCTGGCCGACCTGGCCGTGTTCCGCTTCAACACGCGCGGCACCGCATCGCCGCGCGGCCGCAGCGAGGGTGAGTTCGGCGGCGGGGAGACCGAGCGGCACGATGTGGCCGCAGCGATCGGCTTCTGCGCTGACGCCGATCTGCCCCGGTTGTGGCTCTTCGGCTGGTCGTTCGGCAGCGAGATCGCCCTGAAATGGGGGAACGACCCGGATATCGAGGGCGCCATCCTGCTGTCACCGCCGCTGCGCCGCGCGTCTGACAGCGACCTCGACGCCTGGGCGGCCTCGGGCAAGCCGCTGCTTGCCCTGGTGCCCGAGCTCGATGATTACCTGCAGCCGCCGGAGGCGCGGTCGCGGTTCGCGCGCGTGCCCCAAGCTGAGGTCGTCGGCGTGAACGGAGCGAAGCACCTGTGGGTGGGCGAGCGCTTCGTGCGGGTCGTGCTGGACGAGATCGTTCGCCGGGTCAACCCGGCGGCCTGGCCGCTGCCCACCCACTGGAAGGACTGATCGTGACTGTATTTGACCTGACTGGCAGGAAAGCCTTCGTCACCGGCGCGTCCCGCGGCATCGGCCGGGTGATCGCTGTCGCCCTGGCTGACGCAGGCGCGGACGTCGCGCTCGTCGCTCGCAGTGCCGACGGGCTGGCCGAGACAGCGGCCACGGTCGTGGCAGCGGGTCGCAAGGCGTGCGTGCTGCCAACGGACGTGACCAGCTACGACGCGGTCGCCGACGCCGCGGCCACCGCGATCGGCGAGCTCGGGAGCATCGACATCGTCGTGAACAACGCGGGCGGCTCGAACTTCATGGTGCCGTTCCGGGACCTGCGGCTGACCGGGTGGGACAAGCTGCTGCAGCTGAACCTCAGCTCGGCGGTCTATGTGTGCCACGCGTTCGCCGGGCACCTGCTGGACCGCGGCCGCGGCTCGGTGATCAACGTGGCCTCGGTGGCGGGGGTTTCCGGAGCGCCGCTGATGAGCCCGTACGGAGCCTCGAAGGCGGGTCTGATCTCGCTGACCAGGACGCTGGCCGTGGAGTGGGGGACCGCTGGTGTCCGGGTCAACGCACTGTGCCCTGGCTGGACTGCCACTGAGCTGAACCGGACACTGTGGGAGGATCCGCTCGTCGGGCCGGCCACGGTCGCAAGCTCGGCGATGAAGCGCTGGGCGAGCGCGGAGGAGATGGCGGGACCTGCCGTCTTCCTGGCGAGTGACGCGTCATCGTTCATGACTGGCCAGATGCTCGTCGTGGACGGCGGCCAGACGATTACCGGTTAGGCAGCGACCACCCAGCGGCCACCCAGCAGTAGCGCAGCGGGCGCCGCACCGCCAGAGCGGCGCGGCGCCCGCGATTGCCATCCGGCGGCCGGGCTATCGGCCTACTCGGTCCACCATTCGTCTTCCCCGTCGCCCTGTTTGCCGTTGGCCGCGGCCTTGTCCGTGTGCGCGGCGGCCGGGTGGCGTGCCGGGGCCGCCGGGACGGGCTGCTGGGGCGGCGGAGCCACGGCCTTGGGCGCTGGTGCCTGCACGGCAGCCTGCGACGGACCGCTCAGGGCGTCGACCAGGCCCGGCATTGAGCCGCCCAGCAGCTGGCTGATCTGCGCCAGGTGGCCCGCCACGCTCTCCTTCTGCTTGTTCAGCTCGTCGACCTGGCGCTGGGCCGTAGTGCGCACCCGCTCGGCCTCGGACTTGGTATCGGACAGGTGCTGGTCGGCCTGGGACTTGGCCTGGCCAACGATGCCGTCGGCGTTCTTCTTGGCGTTGGCCACGAGCTGCTGCGCGTGCTGATCCGCCTCGCGCCGGGTCTGCTCGGCCTGGATGCTGGCCTTGCTGGCCCGTTCCTCGGCAACGGCGGCGCGCTGCTCGGCCTCCGACACCATCTTCTGGGTCGCTTCCTGGGCCTTGGCGAGCCGCTCGGTCTCCTGCCGCTCGGCTTCCTCCCGGCGCGCGGCCAGGTGCATCTCGAACTCGGACTCCGCCTGGGCGCGGGCCGCTTCGCTGTCCTCGAACGCCCGCTGCGCCTGGCTGCGCATCTCGTCTGCCTGGCGCTTGGCGGTCGTCAGGATTTCATCCCGGTCCCGCTTCGAGGAGGCGCGCATCTGCGCGACCTCGCGCTCAGCGGTCGTTCGCATCTTGGCGACCTCGCGCTCGTTGGCAGCCCGCTTCTCAGCGACCTCGTGGTCGGCCGTGGCGCGCAGCTTGGCGACCTCGCGGTCGGTCGTGGCCTTGAGCTCGTCGGTCTCGCGTGCCGCCTTCGTCCTGATCGACTCGGCCTCACGCTCAGCCGAGGACCGCTGGTCGTCGGTCTCGCGCTTGGCGACGGCGCGGAGCTCGGCAGCCTCGTTCTCGGCGGCCGCGCGGGTCTCCGCGGCCGTGACCTTTGCGGCCGCATTGAGCTCGTTGCCGGCGGATCGGGCTTCCTGGACTATCTCGGTGGCCTGCTCCTCGGCCAGCCTGAGCAGCTGCTCGATGCGGGACCCGAGACCGGAGTAGGTCGGCCGCTCCTGCTCCTGCATCTGCCGGTGCGCTTCGGTCAGCTCGCGCTGGAGGGCCTGGGAGTTCTCCTGGTGCTTGTGCACATCGGCGTAGAGGCGCTCGAGGTGCGCGTTGACCTGCGCGGGGTCGTATCCGCGCATGACCCTCGAGAAGTCGGGCACGGCGTTCTCGACGAAGAAGTTGCTGAGCTGAGCATCGATGTCGGGCTGCATTTCGCCTAATCCTGTGTAGACGGGGGGGTTCGCGCACCGAGGCGATCGCCTGTCTGGTCCGACTGCCGGGGCCCGACCAGCTGGGAAAGCTGCCGCGTGTGCCCGGCCGGTACGCGAGGGCGTTCGTCCGGTGCTGGCAGCGTACTCCCCTGATGCGTGGTTGGCGGCTTGTTCGAGCCCGCTGGTACGAGAGATATGGCTTTTTATAGATATGGGTGGGCAGACAGTGCGACATTGGGGCGTTGAGCTGGCCTTGCCTGGTGCTGTTGGGTGCTTTTGCCAGGTTACCGGCCGTCAGCGACGGCCTGCACGAGCTCAGTGAGCACCCCTCCGACGTCGGCCGGGTGGAGGAACGCGATCGACGCTCCCATCGATCCGTGCCGCGGCCGCTCGTCGATCAGCCGGACGCCCGTCGCGCCGATCTCGGCCAGAGCTGCGGTGATGTCCGCCACCCCGTATCCAACGTGGTGCACGCCCTCTCCGCGCCGGGCCAGGTACCTTCCCACCGGGGTGTCCGGGCCGAGCGGCTCCAGCAGCTGGACGTAGGAATTCCCGGCCGGGCTGCCGCTCACCTGGAGCATGGCCTCCCGGACGCCCTGGCTCTCGTTGACCTCCATGCTCACCACCGTGAGCCCGAAGACCGACTCGTAGAACGCGATCTTCGCCGCCAGGTCATGACAGGCAATACCCACGTGATCAATGCGCGTCAGCACGGTTCCTGCTCCTCCGGGCACTGGTCTGCTGAAAGGTATCGTGTCAGTTATGCGTGAGGCAGTAATCGTCGGCGGGGCCCGGACCCCGATTGGCCGCCTGCTCGGCGCGCTCAGCGGCTTCAGCGGTGCACAGCTCGGCGGCCTGGCCATCAAGGCCGCGCTGGACCGGGCCGGCGTGCCCGCGCCCAGCGTCGAATACGTGATCATGGGCCAGGTGCTCCAGGCCGGCGAGGGTCAGATCCCGGCGCGGCAGGCCGCGGTTGCCGCGGGTATTCCGATGACCGTACCTGCCCTCTCGGTCAACAAGGTGTGCCTGTCCGGCCTCGACGCGATCGCCCTCGCCGCGCAGCTCATCAGGGCGGGCGAGTTCGATGTGATCGTGGCGGGCGGGATGGAGTCCATGTCGAGGGCCCCGCACTTGCTGCCGTCGGGTCGTACCGGTGTCAAGTACGGCGACACCGCGCTCGTCGACTCGATGGCGCTCGACGGCCTGACCGACGCGTTCGACCAGGTGTCGATGGGGGAGTCGACCGAGCGTCACAATGCCGGGCTCGGGATCAGCCGCGCTGATCAGGACGCCTTCGCTGCCCGGTCGCATCAGCTCGCCGCGCGCGCCACGAAGGAGGGCCTGCTGGCCGAGGAGATCGTCCCGGTGGCGATTCCGCAGCGACGGGGCGAGCCCGTCCTGGTCGAGACTGACGAGGGCGTGCGGCCGGAGACGACGGTCGAGTCGCTCGCGGCCCTCAAGCCAGCCTTTGCTCGCGACGGCACCATCACGGCCGGGTCGGCGTCCCAGATCAGCGACGGGGCGTGCGCGGTCGTCGTGATGTCGGCTGAGGCCGCGGCCGCCGCCGGGGCCACAATCCTGGCTGAGATCGGTGCCCACGGCGTGGTGGCCGGGCCCGACAACTCACTGCACTCACAGCCGTCCTGTGCCATTCAGCGCGCCCTGGCCAAGGCCGGGCTGACGACCGGTGACCTGGACCTGGTCGAGATCAACGAGGCGTTTGCCGCTGTCGCCCTGCAGTCGATGAGGGACCTCGGCGTCGACCCTGCCATCGTCAACGTCGACGGCGGCGCCATCGCGATCGGCCACCCGCTCGGCGCATCCGGCGCGCGCATCGCGCTGCACCTTGTCTACGAGCTGCGCCGCAGGGGCGGCGGGCTCGGCGCTGCGGCGCTGTGCGGCGGCGGCGGCCAGGGCGACGCACTGCTCTTCCGCGTGCCCGCCCCCGGCCCGGCCTGACCTGACGGTGACCGGCAGTTCGGTCTCGGTGCCGCCGGCGGCTGAGTCTCCCTCCGCGGGATCTTCGGCAGCAGGGTCCCCGTGGGCTGTGGGTTCGCGGGCCAGCCCGGACGCGCTGGTCTCGGCGGCGCGGGCCGGCGACCAGCGGGCGCTCGCCCGGCTCGTCTCCCTGATCGAGGACGACTCGCCGCTGCTGCGGGACGTCATCCGGATCGTCACGCCGATGACCGGGAACGCGCACGTCGTCGGCCTCACCGGGGCACCCGGAGTCGGCAAGTCAACCGTCACCGCCGCCCTGGTGCGCAGCTACCGGGCCCGCGGTCACCGGGTAGGCGTGCTGGCGGTCGATCCCTCCTCCCCGTTCAGCGGCGGCGCGCTGCTGGGCGATCGGGTCAGGATGCAGGAGCACGCTACCGACGACGGGGTGTTCATCCGGTCGATGGCGAGCCGCGGCCACCTGGGCGGGCTCGCGTCTGCCACCCCGCAGGCGGTGCGGATCCTGGACGCGGCCGGCTTCGACGTCGTGCTGGTCGAGACGGTCGGCGTCGGGCAGGCGGAGGTGGAGATCGCATCGACGGCCGACACGGCGCTTGTAGTGGTAGCGCCCGGCCTCGGCGACTCGATCCAGGCGGCCAAGGCCGGGATCCTCGAGATCGCCGACATCTTCGTCGTGAACAAGAGCGACCGGCCCGGCGCGCACGACGTCACCAGGGACCTGCGGAACATGCTCGCCTTGGTGAGCTACGACCCGGGCGACTGGAAGCCGCCGATCGTCGGCGCCACGGCGACCAGTGGCGAGGGCATACCTGAGCTCGCGGCGGCGGTCGATTCCCATCGCAGCTGGCTGGCCGAGAGCGGGCAGCTGAGGAGCCGGCGGCAGGCTCGGGCCAGACGCGAGATCTCCGGTATCGCGATCGGTGAGCTGCAGCGACGGGCCGACGGGCTGGCGGGCGCTGCCCGGATTGATGAGCTTGCCGAGCGCGTCGCCGCTAGCAAGCTCGATCCGTACGCGGCCGCGGACGAGCTGATCGCCGCGAGCCACCAGACCAGCTGAACGGGCCGGATCTTCCAGCTAAGGCGGGCCCGCAGCCAGCTACGGCCGCTTGGCGACGACGGCCGTGTCGGTTGCGGTTGCGGTCACCGTGTCTGATGACGCGGCTCCGCGTCCTGCGGGCGCCGTCGAGGACCGGGACGCGGGCCGTCGGGCAGTGGCGGCATTCTGCGCCGCGCCGATGACCGACTCGCTCCGCAGCCGTGCGTCGTAGGCTGCCTTGCCGCCCCTGACTCCGAACAGCCGCTTGGTGATCACCAGGTACAGGACGAGGACCACGTTCAGCGCCAGCAGAACCAGCGCTGTTACCGAGACCTTCCTGGTCAGGTCGTAGATCTCGAGGGGCAGCCCTAGCGAGGTGGCCACCATCGCGAGGTATTCGCCCCAGCGCCGGGCCAGCCACAAGCCGACGCCCTCGGCGACCTCGAGGACGGCATAGATGACGGCGCCGATCGCTACCAGCGTGACTATCCGCGGGCTCAGGGTCAGCGCGTGCTGCACCAGGACGTAGAGCTTGGAATGGGTGACGTTGAAGCCGAGATCGCTGAAGAGGTCCCGTACCACCGGCAGGTCGCGGTTGAGCGCGCTGAGGATTGACGCGCGGGACGCCACATACCGCCAGAGGGCCACGCTGATCGCTGCGGCCAGGATGGCGCGCAGGAAGCGCTCGATCGCGAACAGGCGGAGGATCAGCACGCTGCGCAGCTCTTTCCCGCGCGGCACGACCGGTGCGCTGGCGGCGGGTCCGGAGTGAGCGGGCGGGCCCGGAACGTATGCGCCGCAGCGCAGGCACTGCCACGCGGTGCCGCCGGGCAGAGCGGCACCCATCTCCGCGCGCAGCTCGGCTTCGTCCGGGGCGAAGGTCACGTGACCCGCGCGGCCGCAGCCGAACGTGCTCCAGTCCACGGACGCAGCTTACGGCAGCATCAAGGCGCCGACGGCCAGGCGCGGCGAGCGCCGGGTGCGGTCAGAGGGCTGCCGGGACCAGCACTCCGTCGGTCAGCACGAGGACCTCGTCGCAGGTGAGCATGAGGGCATCAGCGTCGCAGCCCGCGATCAGCACCGCGCAGTCCTCGGCGAGGTCGCGGACAGCTTTGGTGACGTCCGCGGTGTCGCGCTGGCTCAGCCCGTCGAGCAGGCCGTCGAGCAGCAGCAGCTCCGGCTGGTGCACTGCCGCGGCGGCGAGCCGGGCTCTTCTGGCCACGGCGTCCGGCACGTCCGCGAGCGGAACGTCGGACCAGGGCGTCAGTCCCAGCCTGTCGAGAATAGCGGCGGCCAGCACCGGGCCGTCGCCCCAGCCGTGCCGGGCGAGCCTGGCCCCGTGGGTCACCAGCCCCCGGACCCGCTGCCACGGCAGCGACCTGGCCGACCGGCGCGCGACGCCGACGCGGCGCCGCACCGCGGCGCGGCCGCGGACCGTCGCCATGTCATGGCCGAGCACGCGCAGCTCGCCGTACGCGGGCCTGGCCACGCCGGCGAGCAGGTCGATGATCGCCGTCGCCTGCGCCGGATGGCGGATGAGAACGCCGAGCACGGACGGGTCAGTCTCCTGGCTCGTGAGGCGGAAGCTGCCGGCCCGCACGGCAAACCCGCGGCCGAGCCGGACGCCAATACCGGCAGCGATAACGGGGTCGGCGGCCATGACTGGGCGGCCAGAAGGCACTGCTTCCCCCGGACTCTGGTTATCGGCGGATCTCCCGCAGGCAATGTAACTGTCTGTAATTGACCATGTCCACGTACGCGCCGGCGGGCCGTCGACCTAGCGGGCGAGACTCACGACGCTACGCGCGGTCGGGTCAGCACGCCAGTCCCCGGGGACGTGTCAGGGTACGGTGTGGCTGTGGCCAAGCCGCTCGACCTGCCCTTTGACCCGATCGCCAGGGCCGCCGAGACCTGGGAGACGAGGTTCGGGGATTCGGCAGCGATGGCCGCGGTCACCGCGATCATGCGCGTGCAGCAGATCCTGCTGGGGCAGCTCGACGCGCTGCTGCGGCCGCACGGGCTGACCTTTGCGCGGTACGAGGCGCTTGTCCTGCTGAGCTTCAGCCGGGAGGGCGAGCTGCCGATGCGCATCATCGGCGAGCGGCTCATGGTGCACCCAACCAGCGTGACCAACACGATAGACCGGCTTGAGCAGCACGGGCTTGTCGTGCGCAAGCCCAACCCGCGCGACGGCCGGGGCACGCTCGCGGCGATCACCCAGGCCGGCCGCGGGGTGATGCGGCGTGCCACCGACGACCTCATGGGGGCGGAGTTCGGGATGGGCGGCTACAGCAAGCCCGAGCTTCAGGACATGTTCGGCCTGCTGCGGGGGCTCCGGGTGACCGCGGGGGACTTCAAAGATAGTGACGGTTAGCGGTCAGCCGGTGATCAGCGACCTGCTCCAGGTCTGGCCACCGTCGCTCGTGACGTAGACCGCGCCGGCCTTCGGATCCGCCGGCACCGCGACACCTGACGTCGACGTCGTCATGCCCACGTAGCTGAATCCGCCCGGCAGGACCGGCCCGGTGATCGTCGCGGATCGCCACGTCGTCCCGCCGTCGGCCGAGTAGGAGATGCCGGTGGTGCTGGCCAGGACGACTTCCTTGCCGCCCACGGACGCCAGCCCGGTGACCTTGCCCGGCCCCGCCACGGTCCCGACCGGCTGCCAGGTCGCACCGCTGGACGACGTGTACACCGTGGCCCCGCCCAGCTGACCAGCGCAGGTCAGCACCAGCTGGCCCTGGTAGGCGGCGAGCTGCGCGTTTTGCGGCACCCCGCTCATGGGCTGTGCCGCGCCCGGCTTGCATGGTGCCGGGCCGGCGACGGTCCAGGCGCCGGTGGGCACCGGCCCGGTCAGCACAGTGCCCGACGGGGTCAGCAGGTACCCTTCGCCGCCCGAGACAACCAGGGCGGCTGACGACGGCTGGCCGTCCGACAGCATTTGCTGGTAGCCCGCCGGGACGGCGACCGGGTTCCAGGTGGTGCTGGCTGCAGCGCCGCTATAGAGGCTGAAGCTGCTGCAGTCGGCGGCGTACCCGGCGGTGCTGGGCGAGCAGGTCGCGAAGATGGCGAATGCGGTCTGGCCGCTCACCTCGAGCGCGGTGACCACGTGGCCGCCGGTGTCGACCGGGGTCCACGGCCAGCCGCCGCCATACGTCTCGTACAGCGCCGGGCCGTAGGCCCAGCCATCCTCCAAGTTCGCGAACCGCAGCTGGCTGACGCCCGTGGCGGAATCCGGGCCGGGCGCTTCCGGCGCGCTGACCCCGTACCAGTGACGGCCGTAGTCCGAGGTGCCGGCCAGCGACGTGCAGTATTGCGTCGCGCACGGCGGTCCGGCCTGGCCGATCACCGCGCCGACGACGCCGCCCGCACCGTTGCCGACGAACGTCACCGACGTGGGCTGGAACTGTGCGGGCGGGAGCGTGCCCGAAGTTGTCGTGGACAGCCGTGTGCGCGGCGGAACTGGCTGAACCTGAGGGCTCGCGCTGCCTTCTGCGCCTGGCGTACCAGCATTGGGGCGCGTGCTGGTCTGCGGCTGCGTCGCGACCGATCGCTGACCGACCGCGGCTGGCAGGTGTCCTCCGCCAGATCGCAGAGCGGGAACGACTTGCGGAGCCGCAATGCCTGCGGCCAGCACCACGGCACATCCGGCCGCCGCGAACACAACCTGGCGCCTCTTGCGCTGCCGGGCCCGGTGCCTGATCCTGTCCAGGGCGCCGGGCGGCGGGCTGAGCGGGGTCACCTCGGTCCCCAGCCAGTCATCGACCTTGTCCCGCGGCTCACTCACTCGCGTCTCCTAGCGCTGCCTTGAGCCGGGCCCGGGCGTGGAAGAGGTCGGCCTTGATCGTCCCTTCCGGCCGCCCCAGCATGACTGCGACTTCTTTGATCGCGAAGCCGCCGTAGTAGTGCAGCAGGAACGGGGCGCGCAGCCGATCGGGCAGCGCCTGGATCAGCGCTCGCACGTCCACGTCCTCCGCCGGGCGGTAAGCCGGCTCGCCGGATCCTGCGGTGCTCAGCACGCGGATCGCCTGCCGCTCCCGGCCGGCCTTCCGCCAGTGATCGCGGACCAGGTTCGTCGCGATCATGTACAGGTAGCTCTGCGGGTTGTCCAGGCCGGTCCAGCGGGACAGCAGGCGGGTGAACGCCTCGGCGGCGATCTCGTGCGCCGTCTCGTCGTCGTCGACCAGCCGGCGCACCCAGCCCGCCAGCCTTGGGTAGCAGGCATTGAACAAATCCTCGACCGCCTGCTGGTCTGACGTCCGGAGCCTCGCCACCGTGTTCCTCCGGCTCATCGGGCTCCGCTGACTGACCGTCCCCGTCCCGTCGGCCTGATTCGGCGAGCCCACCGGCCACGTTAGCCGAAATATCCCTGCATCAGCTAGTTCGCGGGACGGCAGGGGCCCGGTGTCATACGCCAGCGCTGCGGTCATGACTCCATCACCAATCGGCCTCGGGCGGGCATCGCCAGCGTCGTCACGGTGAAGACGGGCAGTAGCTAAGACGACGTACCGAGCCCTCTGGTTGGGGATTCACCGGATTTCGCAGCCGGAGGGCGCGGAGTAGACTGCGAAGATAGTAGGACGTCCAACTAAGTTGCAGGCCCCCGCGACGGTGAGGCTGCAGCAGGCTCGGACAGGCCGGGCGGAGGCAGTCATGAACGCAGGCGCGGATGACGCTGCCGGGCGCGACCGGTGGCAGCGTCGTTACGCCGCAGCCCGGAAGCGCGAAGCCGACTTCACGACCCTCTCCGGCGTCGAGGTGGACCCGGTATACGGGCCACCCGAGGGTGCTGAGGTGCCTGGTTTCGATCGGATCGGCTGGCCGGGGGAGTACCCGTTTACGCGCGGGCTGTACCCGGCCGGGTACCGCGGCCGGGCGTGGACCATCCGCCAGTTCTCCGGCTTCGGGAACGCGGTGGCGACCAACGAGCGGTACAAGATGCTGCTCGCGGCCGGCGGCGGCGGCCTGTCGGTGGCGTTCGACATGCCGACGCTGATGGGCCGTGACTCCGACGACCCCAAGTCGGCGGGCGAGGTCGGTCACTGCGGCGTAGCCGTCGACTCTACTGCCGACATGGACGCGCTCTTCGCCGGGATCCCGCTCGCGGACGTCACGACGTCGATGACGATCAGTGGTCCGGCAGTGCCGGTGTTCTGCATGTACCTGGCCGCCGCGCAGCGGCAGGGCGCGGACATCGGCGCGCTCGACGGCACGCTGCAGACCGACATATTCAAGGAGTACATCGCGCAGAAGGAGTGGCTGTTCCCGCCGCAGCCGCACCTGCGGCTGATCGGCGACCTGATGGAGTTCTGCGTCCAGCACATCCCTGCGTACAAGCCGCTGTCGGTGTCTGGCTACCACATCAGGGAGGCAGGCTCGACGGCCGCGCAGGAACTGGCGTTCACCCTCGCGGACGGATTCGGCTACGTGGAGCTCGGCCTGTCGCGCGGGCTGGACATCGAGACCTTCGCGCCCGGCCTGTCCTTCTTCTTCGACGCGCACATCGACTTCTTCGAGGAGATCGCCAAGTTCCGCGCCGCCCGCCGGATCTGGGCTCGCTGGCTGCGCGATGTCTACGGCGCGACGACTGAGCGGGCGCAGTGGCTGCGCTTCCACACCCAGACGGCGGGGGTATCGCTGACCGCGCAGCAGCCGGAGCTCAACGTGGTGCGCACCGCGATCGAGGCGCTGGCGGCGGTGCTCGGCGGCACGAACTCGCTGCACACGAACGCGCTGGACGAGGTGCTGGCGCTGCCCAGCGAGCACGCGGCCGAGATCGCGCTGCGTACCCAGCAGGTCCTCATGGAGGAGACCGGCGTTGGCAGCGTCGCCGACCCGCTTGGCGGATCCTGGTACCTGGAGGCGCTGACGGACCAGCTCGAAGCGCAGGCCGAGGAGATCTTCGGCCGGATCCGTGCGATGAGCCCGGACGGCTCCATGACCGGCGGCATCCTGCGGGGCATCGAGGATGGCTGGTTCACCGGCGAGATCGCTGAGGCCTCGTTCGCCTACCAGCAGAAACTAGAGAAGGGCGACAAGCGGGTCGTGGGCGTCAACTGCTACACCGACACTGTCGAGCGCCCGGTGGAAATCCTGCGGGTGAGTCACGAGGTCGAGGTCGAGCAGGTGCGGGCCCTGCGCGAGCGACGTTGCGAGCGGAACGAGGCCGCCGTGTCCGCGGCTCTGGCGGACCTGCTGGCGGCCGCGCGGTCGGACCAGAACATGATCCCGCCGATGATCGCCGCGGCGGCCGCCGAGGCGACGCTCGGGGAGATCTGCGGCGCGCTCCGGGAGGAGTGGGGTAGCTACTCCGAGGCGCCCGCCTTCTAACCCGCGGCCGGAGTGCCGCGGGTCGGAATGCACCGCCTGGAGCAGTTGTTATTTGTGGCCAGCGGACGGGCGCTTTCCGCCGGTCGGGTTGGTCTAGCCGTTGGCGTCGCTGGTTTTGGGGGGTTCACGGGGGGCGTGCCCCCCGTGGGTGGGGCAGGATGGAGTCATGACTCAGCCGCGGAACTTTTCCCTGTACGGGGCTGTCGACCTGGGCGCGCGGCAGGCCGCGGCGCAGCGCAGGCAGCGCGCCGGCGAGCAGCCCCCGGCCGCGGACGGCTCACCCGGCGCGCAGTCCGGCTTCGTCATCGACGTCACGGACGAGACCTTCAATACCGAGGTCGTCGCGCGCTCACGCACGGTCCCGGTCATCCTGGACCTGTGGGCCGAGTGGTGCGGTCCGTGCAAGCAGCTCAGCCCGGTGCTGGAGAAGCTGGCCGCGGATGCGAACGGCGCGTTCGTCCTCGCCAAGGTGGACGTTGACGCCAACCCGCAGCTGAGTGCAGCGCTGCAGGTCCAGAGCATCCCGATGGTGGTCGCCGTCATCGGCGGTCAGGTCGCCGACGGTTTTCTCGGGGCCATGCCCGAGGCGCAGGTCAGGCAGTGGCTTGACCAGGTCATGCAGGTCGCTGATCAGCTCGGGCTCCGGCCAGACGGCAACGGGCAGGCGGGCGCGGGCGGCGAGGAGCCGGGCAGCCAGGCGGGGCTTGAAGACGCCGGGCCCGGCGCCGTCTACAGCGAGGCGCAGCAGGCGATGCAGCGCGGCGACCTGGATGCCGCCGCGGCCGCGTTCGAGAAGATTCTCGCCACCAGTCCTGCCGACCCGGTTGCGACCATCGGCCTCGCCCAGGTCAGCCTCTTCCGGCGGGTTGAGGGCTACGACCAGGCTGCCGTCCGGCGGGACGCGGCTAGCCGGCCCGCCGATGCGCTCGCGCAGGCCAGGCTCGCCGACGTCGAGCTGGCTTCCGGTCAGGTCGAGAATGCGTTCGACCGGCTGCTCGCGACCGTTTCCCGCACGTCCGGCGAGGAGCGCGAGACCGCCCGCAAGCATCTGATCAGCCTGTTCGACGTCCTTCCGCCCAAGGACCCGCAGGTCAGCAGAGCGCGCGCCAGACTGTCGAGCCTGCTCTTCTAGCCAGACACTGCCCGGGCCGGCTGACGCCGGCTCACTCAGCCGGAGCCGGCCAGCGACTCCAGGGCTGGCAGGGCGATCTCGAGCGCGGCGAGCTGGTCGGGCGGCAGTGATCGCAGGATGTCGGCCAGCATGGCGGTTCCCTCGGCGCGGATGCGCTCCAGCGCGGCCCGGCCGCTCTCGGTCAGCGAGACGAGGGAGGCCCGCGCGTCGTCCGGCGCCGGCTGGCGCTGCACGTAACCGCGGCTCTCCAGCACGTTCACGAGCCTGGTCAGCGTGGACGGGGCGATCCGCTCGGCAGCGGCCAGGTCGCCCAGCCGCACCGGGCCGCTCGCGCCAACGTACGACAGCGTCGATAGCTGGCTCGGGGTCAGCCCGGCCAGGTCGTGCTTGCGCAGGCGGCGCGACAGGCGCAGCACGGCGACCCGCAGCCGGGCAGCGTCAAGGCCGGGGCCGGCAAGCCTGGCCGTGCCCGTTGCGCTGGTTCCGGTAGACACAATCTGAAGCGTACGTGTTATCAGCCAGCGCTGGGCTTACGTTCATTCTGGTAGCGCATGATGGGGTCATGGAGGCCCAATCGCTCAGCGGTCGGCTGCTCGCTGCGACGCCGCGTCTCGGCGATCCAAACTTCCGGCGGACCGTCGTGCTGATCGTCGAGGACGACAGTGATGAGGGCACTCTGGGCGTGGTCCTGAACCGCCCGACCGAGATCCCGCTCGACCAGGTGCTCGAGGCCTGGACCAATCTGGCCTCCGGCCCGCAGGTAGTTTTCCGCGGCGGCCCCATATCCCCCAACAGCGCGCTCGCGCTCGCGCTGGCGCAGGGCAACGACGAGCCGGTCGGCTGGCGGTCGCTGGACGGCAGCCCGATGATGGCGCGGATGGGCCTCGTCGACCTGGGAGCGCCGCCGGAGCTCCTGGCTGGCGGCATCACCTCGATGCGGGTGTTCGCCGGGTACGCGGGCTGGGGAGCGGGACAGCTCAGGGACGAGATCGAGGAGGGAGCCTGGTATGTGCTGCCCGGCGACCCGGCGGACGCATTCGCCCCGGAACCGGAACGGCTGTGGCAGAAAGTGCTGCGCCGCCAGGGCGGCGAGCTAGCCCTCGTGGCCACGTTCCCAGACGATCCGATGTGGAACTAACCGCAACGTGCGCAGCCTGCGCTCGCCACCGCTGGGCGGGTGGCGTCGCGGCGTAGACTAGGCGACTGTGAGCGTCCTCCCTGGTACCGATGTCCGCCCGGATTCTGACGTCCGGGAAGATCTGTCCGTCGACAACGGCGATCATGAGCGGTTCTCGCATTACGTCTTGAAGAACAAGATCGTTGATAGCGCGGTGAACGGCACGCCGGTAGTGGCGCTGTGCGGCAAAGTCTGGGTGCCCAGCCGGGATCCGAAGAAATTCCCGGTCTGCCCGGACTGCAAGCGGATCTTCGAGTCGCTGCCTGACGGCGAGAGCTAGGCAGTATCCGCCGAGCCGGATTCGCCTGCCGGGCCGAGCGGCCAGCCGCTGAGGCTCGCGCCAGCCGCGCCCAGGCTCTCGATCGCACTGGCGGTCGTTTCTGCCGTCACACCGGCGGTCAGCTGGAGCAGGACCGACGTGACGAGACCGGACTTGAGCGCGTCGGCTGCGGTCGCCCGCACGCAGTAGTCGGTCGCGATCCCGGCTACGTCGAGCTCGGTCACGCCCCGTTCGGCCAGCCAGTGCGCGAGCGTCTCGCCGGACTCTGTCCTGCCCTCGAACCCGCTGTAGGCCGCAGCGTGCTGGCCCTTGCGGAAGACCGCCTCGACCCGTCCGGTGTCCAGGTCCGGATGAAACCGCGCGCCGGGTGAATCAGCGACACAGTGCGGCGGCCAGCTGTCGACGTAATCCGGGTGTGCGGAGAAGTGCGGGCCGGGATCGACGTGGAAGTCCTGAGTCGCCACCACGTGGGCGTAGCGATCGCCGCCCTTGCCGGCGAGGTGCTCGGTGATTGCCCGGGCGACGGCAGCGCCGCCCTGGACGGCGAGCGAGCCGCCTTCGCAGAAGTCGTTCTGCACGTCGACGATCACCAGCGCGCGCACAGCCTGAGCGTAGCGGTCCCGGCGGAGGTGCGGCTACGCGACGTCCGCGGGCGTACCCGCGGTGATCCGGACTAGTTCGTCGAACGTGGTGGGGAACACCGTGTGCGCGTGCCCGGCCGCGGCCCAGACCGTCTCGTAGTCGCGCAGCGTCGTGTCGACCAGGGTGCGGATCGGAGCGGGATGGCCGACCGGGGCGACGCCGCCGATCCGCTGGC
>Ga0123356_10000590_pt1 | contig 40306 bp, 33 predicted proteins | sample TergutEmb28metaG_2_FD_92546 | JGI IMG/M metagenome (GOLD analysis project Ga0123356, IMG submission 92546) | Embiratermes neotenicus P3 segment gut microbial communities from Petit-Saut dam, French Guiana - Emb289 P3 | ecosystem: Host-associated > Arthropoda: Insects > Digestive system > Gut ...
TTAACGACGGACGCCGGTCTTGAAACAACCTCGCCCGCCGCAATCAAATCTGCAACATGCTGCTCTAAAACATGAATCTGCGCCACTGAGCAAATACAACTCCTTTTTATATATTATCTGTACTCTATAGGCAAACCCTTGACATTAACAGGATCGACATCGAGCATTGCAATGTCTCCGACAGTACACTCTATATTGGTTACATCAACCATCGTGTGCAGCAAACCTACAGTGCCAAGCACACGGGCACGTTGATTATTTATCTTAACAAAGGATTTGCGACGGCGCCATCTGACAATATCAAACAGGCTTCTCTCCACAATATATCTGTCTACACCAAAACCGTGAAAATACCCGACAGATAAAATTGCTACCTTTGTTGGAGCTTTTGTCACAAAGCTTCGCTCTGCGCCGATAGTATGCCCCTTTGCGTGCCAGGTAATTTCTTCAATTCCCGCCTCAATATAACCAACCTTGGAAAGACCTTGTATAATCTTGCCGGGAATTCTACCCGTAAGCGCTGTGTCAACACGCACAGCATCCATTAGTTCAATATCGTATTTAAAGAGCGCAGCAGAATCTATAACATGAGCAGCGCCGGGCTCAAAGCCCATTTCAATTATTTTATCAAGAGCATAATTAAAGCTGTCAAGCTGAGTAAATGTCTGTTTTTTGTTCCGCCATGACGATGAAAAGGTAGTAAAAGTTCCGACAACATTTAAGCTTGACATATACCTGTAAATAGCAGCAACCTTGTCAAGCTCGGTCGGTTGAAAACCATATCTGCCAAGACCGGTATCAATCTTGACCTGAATATCTGCCATTATATTGTTAGCCTCCGCGATGCCGTTAATAGCAACAGCGGCATCATAAGACCCTGCTGTACACACTACACCACAAGAGAGAAGCTCGGAAATCTCATTTGGGTCTGCAGTGCTTCGCAGCATCATAATGCGCTCTTTGTCAAATTTGTTTTTTCGCAAGAGCTTGGCATCACCGGGGTCGGAAACAATAAAATTCTTTATACCCTCATCACGCAAAAAGCTTGCGACAGGAAGAAGCCCCATACCACCGGCATTTGCACTGACATCAACAAAAACATGAACACCCTCGGCACGGTCTTTAATCGCCCGAAGGTTATTTCTAACTACCCGTAAGTCTATAACTAAGCGTTTCATTTAAGCAGCTCCCCCATTTATAAGGCAGCTAATTGTACCACAGTTTTGACTTACAATCAAGATTTCAAATATTAATAAATAAACACCTCAAGCTGTGCTTCATATCCTTGACCAACAAAAGAAAGAACTGTATAATTTCTAAAGAAGCCGGAGCATGGAGGAAAGTGTGGATATAGAAGCCCAAAAAGAAATAATGCAGAAAATCCGCGAGCTGAACGAAGCACGCGGAGAAGAGCTTTTTGCATATGTGGACACTTACGGTTGTCAGCAAAATGAGTCAGACAGCGAAAAGCTGCGTGGCATGCTTGTAAAAATGGGTTATAAAATCACAAGCGATGAGTATGCTGCTGATATAGCAGTCATTAACTCCTGCGCTATCCGCGAAAATGCCGAAAACCGTGTTTTAGGAAATGTCGGAGAGCTTGTTCACACAAAAAAAGCAAACAAGCAGCAAAAGGTTATTTTTTGCGGCTGTCTTGCTGCTGTGCCCGAAACAGTTGCAAAGATTCGCGAGTCTTATGAACACGTGAGCCTGACCTTTTCGCCAAATCAGTTATGGAGATTTCCCGAGCTTTTGCACAGAGCCTTTACAGAAAAAAGGCGGGTGTTTGAGCCGGACTGTGAAAACACACAAATAGCCGAAGGTCTTCCGACGCAGCGCGACAGCAAAATAAAAGCCTGGCTTCCAATTATGTACGGGTGCAACAATTTTTGTTCATATTGTATAGTTCCGTTTGTACGCGGCAGAGAAAGAAGCCGGAGCACAAGCGCAATATTGGAAGAAGCCCGGACACTTATAAATTCCGGATATAAAGACATAACACTTCTCGGGCAAAACGTCAACTCATACAGGGGTGACACAAACTTTGCAACGCTGCTAAGTAAGATGAGTGATATAGAGGGTGATTATCTGCTCCGTTTTATGACAAGTCATCCAAAGGACGCATCAAATGAGCTCTTTACAGTAATGGCAAAGAGCGAAAAAATAGCAAAACACATACATTTACCCTTTCAAGCAGGCAATGACCGGATACTAAAGCTTATGAACAGAGGATATACAGCAGCCGGGTATCTGGAAAAACTCGCTGTTGCAAGAGAGTTAATGCCGGATATAGTAATAACATCCGATGTCATTGTAGGATTTCCCGGTGAAACCAAAGAAGAGTTTGAAGATACATTAATGCTTATTGAGAAGGCACAATTTGATGCGATGTTTACATTTATATATTCAAAACGTCCCGGCACTCCGGCAGAAAAACTGGATGATACGGTAACAAGAGAGGAAAAACAAGTTTGGTTTGACTGTCTTATGACACTTCAAAACGAAATATCCGAGAGAAAGCACGCAAGGCACGTTGGTACTATAATGAAAGTTCTGGTCGACGGTGAGGCAAAAAAGGAAGCATATCCTTTAAAAGCGCGGACAAACGGAGGCAGGCTGGTGCATCTTCGAGGAGAGCAAAAGCTGCTTGGCAGTTTTATAAATGCAAAAATAACGCACAGTAATAACTGGTCACTATTTGGAGAAGCATTATGAATAATAGAGCTGGTATTGCAATTGATATAGGCACAACAACCGTTGCCTTGTATCTGCTTGACCTCGAAACAGGAGATATTCTTTCTACACTTGGTGATGTAAATGCCCAAAATGCATATGGAGCCGATGTCAGCAGCCGCATAAGCTATGCTCAGGCACACGGACATGAAACCTTAACACAAGCCATTCGTCAGCAGATACAAGCTATGATTTTAAGAGCATGTCAAAAAGCCGATATAAAATCAGAGCAGATCAAAAGAATTTGCATTGCAGCAAATACTGTAATGCAGCATCTCGTTGCAGGTTTTTCACCTGTCAGTTTGGGAAAAGCCCCGTTTTCTCCTGTCAGCTTGTTTGGTGAAGAGCTACCTATATGGGAAGGGTTACCGGTAGCCGAAAGCGCTGTAATATATTATCCACCTTGCGTGTCTGCATATGTCGGTGGAGATATAACGGCAGGTTTACTAGCATCGGAGTTTGAAAGCTTATTAACACCGTCTCTTTTTATAGATATCGGCACAAACGGGGAAATTGTTTTAAAACACAAAGGCACTTATTACTGCTGCGCCACTGCGGCAGGACCGGCTTTTGAAGGGGCTGAAATTACGATGGGGATGGCTGCTGTGAGCGGTGCTATTGACCATGTAACAATGACCGGCAACGGGGATATTGAGTTTTCTGTAGTCGGTGGTGGAGAGCCGAAAGGTTTATGCGGCTCGGGTCTTTTGGACTTACTTGCAATACTCCTCGATAGCGGGGTGGTTGATAACTCCGGCAGGCTTAACGCAGACAGGTTTTATCTAACCAAAGAGCCTGCGGACATATATGTCACTGCAGAGGATATAAGAAAGCTGCAGCTGGCAAAGGCTGCTATAGCTGCAGGTATAGAAGTTTTGCTTCACTTTGCGGGAATCTCAGACAGTGATATAAAGTTACCGGCTCTCGCAGGTGGCTTTGGAAGTTATATGAACTTAAAAAGTGCCGCCCGCATTGGCTTAATCCCGGAAAGCTTACTATCTGTTGCAAAGACTCTTGGAAACACTGCCGGAGAAGGCGCTGTTAAGACGCTTATATATAGCGATGCATATAAGCGCCTTAAAAAAATATGTAGCAATTGTGAGTATATTGAATTATCGTCGATAAGCTTTTTTAACGACAAGTTTGTCGAACAGATGGGGTTTTAAAGTGCGTTGAGAGATTCGGGGTTTAAAATCAGCACAGGGCTGTCGAGCTTCTCGCGGGTTGCGACCTCGCGAATGTATTGTGAAGTCACAGCTCCGTGGGCGGATTCGTTTACAACACCTTCGATGAAGTTTGTGATATATTCTACAGAAACAATTTCGTCAACGATTACACCGCGTTTTTTATCACCGGTTTCAATAACCATCATCATCACACGGTCGTCATCCTCGGCTTTTGCGGTAACATAATCACCAAGTCCGAAAAGAGCGCGCAAATCAAGTAAATCAATCATGTCGCCGCGGGACTGTGTAATACCAGGGCAGTGATGCGCTGCGTCAACAATCGGAGTTATCTCACCGATAATTTCGATAGAGAGAACGTTTTTGCTGTTGATGCCATACTCTGTTCCGTCTACAGCAAAGACAATCCACGGATAATCCTTTTCGCTGCGTTCTTCTTCATCTTCCTCGCCGAGGAGCTCACGACGGAGCTCCTCTTTAAGTTCGTTACGTAGTTTTTCTAAATCAGGGGCAGATAAATCCTGTGATGTTTTTACTGTATCACTACTCATGATTATAACCTCTAAAGACTATTAGTACTTGCCGTAGTCGCCGCTGTCAGCAAATGATGGCAACTCATCTTCCTGCTTCGGAGCTTTTGATGCTGATCTGGAAGGAAGGCTTCTCGTGCTGTTGTTTCCACCCTTTAGCTTAAACTGTGAAATAAGCTCTTCAAGCATTGTGGACTGGCTGCTCATTTGCTCTGAAGCTGCAGCAGACTGCTCTGCAGTTGCGCTGTTTTGCTGAACAACCTGAGCGACCTGGTCGATACCTGTGTTGATTTGAGAAATGCCGAGAGACTGCTCTTCCGATGCCTTGGCGATTTCTGAAATCATTTCACTTGACTCGCTGATGCCTGTAACGATATCCTTCAGGCTGGTTGCAGTTTCTCCTGCGATCTGAGAGCCAAGCTCTGCTTTATCCATGGAGTTTTGAATCATATCGCCGGTGTCTTTTGCAGCCTCTGCCGACTTTGATGCGAGGTTACGGACTTCCTCAGCGACAACGGCAAAGCCTTTACCGTGCTGACCTGCACGCGCTGCTTCGACAGCTGCGTTAAGAGCAAGGATGTTTGTCTGGAATGCAATATCATCGATTGTTTTGATAATCTTGCTGATGGACTGACTTGCGTCGTTAATGTCTTTAACAGCTGTAATCATTTCATCCATCTGGCGGCTGCCTTTTTCGGCATTCTCTTTAATTGAACCGGAGAGCTTGGCGGTCTTGGTTGCAATTTCAGCATTTGTTTTTGTGCTTTCTGCAATCTCGCCGATAGAAGCGGAGAGCTCTTCGATAGAAGCAGCTTGCTCTGTTGAGCCTTGTGCAAGAGACTGAGCACCGTCTGCAACCTGTTTTGCACCCGTAGAAACCTGCGAGGTTGAAGTATTGATGTTTTGGAACATGTCGTTAAGATTATCAACCATTGCCTGTAGAGATTTACCCATCACATCGTTGTTTGAAAGGAGCTTAACATCGGTTGTCAGGTCGCCTGTTGCGACAGACTCAAGCTCGCGAGCAATATTTGATACGTGATTAATAAACGCAGTTGTGTTCATAATTGTCTGTCCGATTTCGTCTTTAACCTTGCCCATATTTGCAAGAGTTACTGCTTCGGCCTGACTGAGTGCGATGTCGCCGGTGTTGCCGGCTTTGTACATAAAGCCTGAGAGCACAGCCAGAGGCTTGCTGATAAGACTTGAAATGTACAGAGCGAGGAAAATTGCTATACCGAGAGCAATTGCAAGCACAACAATGATTGCCACGAGCAACATATCAGCAAGGTCGGATGCTGTTTGTGCTGCGTTTGCGGCAACATCAATTTTCATTGACAAACACTTATCAAAATTATCTACGATTTTGTTGACGACAGGTGTGTACTCTCTCATCAAATCATAGAGCTCCATTGCGTCATCGCCGTTCTTTGCACCTTGATAAATTAATTCAAAGCATTCTCTGAACTCATCTGTATATAAATCCTGAGCTTCGTCAAAAAGTGCAATAGCTTCATCAGATCTGATTGTTGCACGGTATGCGGCAAGTGCAGGGTACATTGTCTCACGATAAGCATCTGCTCTTGCATTTGCATCTTCAACAAGATCCATATCATCCACAGCTGCGCCGATAATAAGCTCACGCATACATGCGCGCTGGCGTTGCAGCATTTCAATTGCCTTGCCGAGCTCGGGCATCGGAACTGTTTGCATTTCGTACATGTCATCAAAGTCGTTGTTGATTGTCGTCATTCCGTAAATGCCTACAATACCAACAATCGCAGTCAACACTGCAACAATCAAAAAGCTGGTTATAAGCTTTGCGGATACCTTCATGTTCTTCATTTTAATCTCTCCAATATTATATATTATTTTGCATTTGAAACTAATTAAATGTATCGCGGACATTTATCATAGCACTAAAAACTTGGTAATGTCAATGATTTCGTTGTTTAATATGTGAAAAATAACACGGTTTTCTACAAGTTGCGCCATTAATTTTAACATATACTATATATGGTTTCGTTTGTAAAAAATGTGTAAAAAAGCGGTTACAAAATTATACAGTTAATATCTGCAGCGCACCTTTTAGTGCTGTCAAGTCCACTTTAGTTATAGGTGTTTGATATTTTGATATCATTTCAGAGGCAATTAGGTCCTCTATTTCTTTTTGAATGAGCCTTCGTAGGTTTCTCGCTCCGTAAGCCTGCGAGAAGGACTTTTCGGTTAAATAATCGAGAAGCTTATCATCATAAGCAAGCTCGATTGGTTTTTCAGCCATGGAAGCACACAGTTCGTTTAACATAAGGCGCGCAATTTCTTTAAAATGTTCCTCGGTCAAATGATTAAAATATACAACCTCATCAACGCGGTTTATAAACTCCGGCCGCAAAAAGTCCTTAAGAGCTTTTTCTGCTTTTTCCCTGCCAAGCTCATCTCTGCTTCTGTTAAAACCGACGGCGCCGTCTTTTTTATCGCTTCCGGCATTTGTGGTCATTATTATAACTGTGTTTTCAAAGTTTATGTTTCTGCCGTGAGCATCGGTTATATGCCCGTCATCAAGTATTTGTAGTAAAATGTTCATAACATCAGGATGCGCTTTTTCTATTTCATCAAATAAAATCACACTGTATGGTCTGCGGCGGACCTTTTCGGTAAGCTGTCCGGCCTCGTCATAACCTATATAACCCGGAGGAGAACCTATAATCCGCGACACAGCATGCTTTTCCATAAACTCGGACATGTCGAGGCGGAGCAAGGATTCAGGAGAATCAAACAGGTCTGCTGCAAGGCACTTTACAAGCTCGGTTTTGCCGACACCGGTAGAACCTATAAAAATAAATGAAACAGGCTTATGCTTTGCGGAGATTCCGACACGGTTTCGTTTAATTGCCGCACATATACTGTCGATGGCTTCGTTTTGTCCGATAATGAGCTTTTTTAAGCGTTTATCAAGCTCAAAAAGACGAACAAACTCATCCTCGCGGATGCTGGAAGCGGGAATTTTGGTCCAAAGCTCTATTACGCGGGCGAGGTTATCTATAGTAAGCTGCGGACGCCCTTCCTCTTCAAGCTTGCCAAGCTCATCAGTCAGATGTAAGTCGAGGGTTCGTATCTCTGCCAGGCGCGCATAATCGCTATTTTCGGGAGCGGACAAAATCATATCGCGCTCCTTTTGCAGGTCAGCACGTTCTTTTTCTATTTCATCTTTTCTGGCAATAAGCGCGCTTTTTAAGTTCATATCCGAGCAAGCTTCGTCGATAAGGTCGATTGCCTTGTCGGGGAGAAATCTGTCTGAAATATATCTCTCAGACAGGAGCACCGCCTGCCTTGCCATTTCGTCAGAGATGTTGACACCATGAAAATCCTCATAATAGTTTTTTATACCAATAATTATGTCAATAGACTCGCTGACAGACGGCTCGTTAACGATTACAGGCTGGAACCTGCGCTCGAGAGCCGCATCTTTCTCAATGTGTTTTCTGTATTCATTAAATGTAGTAGCACCAATCACCTGGATTTCTCCGCGGGAAAGAGCGGGCTTTAAAATATTTGCAGCATTCATGGAGCCTTCTGCATCGCCTGCGCCGACAAGGCTGTGCACCTCGTCAATGACAAGGATGACATTACCGTGACTTCTGATTTCTTCGACAAGACCCTTCATGCGGCTTTCAAACTGACCACGAAATTGTGTTCCTGCAACAAGCGCAGTAAGGTCTAAAAGATAAACCTCCTTACCGCGTAATTTTTGTGGCACATCACCATTAAAAATCCGTTGAGACAAACCCTCGGCTATTGCTGTTTTGCCGACACCCGGCTCGCCAATAAGACAAGGATTATTTTTTTGCCTACGGTTCAAAATTTGAACAACGCGTTCGGTTTCGAGCTCGCGCCCTATAATTCTGTCCAGCTTGCTTTCGGAAGCCTTCTTTGAAAGTGATATACAATAACTTTCTAAATACTTTCGTCGTTTGTTGCTGTGCCCTCCCGGGGGTGCAGCGCTGCCGTTGTCTTTTTCTTTTGGGTCGCGTCCGGGTCTGGTCATATCCCGCATTGGCGAATCGTCGGGGCCTCCAAAAAGCCTGCCGAGAAACGGGAATGTTGCGGTTTTACCGTCATCTGTATTGTCCTCTTGTTCCGGGACACCCACAGGACTGTCAAAACCATCCATAACCGACATCATTTCCTCTGTCAGATTATCCAAATCCTCATCGGTAAGACCCATTTTCTTAATGATATCTTCAACAGGTTTAATATTTAACTCACGGGCACATTTGAGACATATACCCTCATTTGTGGTTTGTCCGTTTTCGATTCTTGTTATAAAAATTACAGCGGGGTTTACTTTACATCTTGAGCAGACTGTTGGTTGCATACGTCATCTCCAGTTTCGGCGACTTTCTTCGGTCGTGATTTCATTACCTTAGCATACGTAAAAATGTATGTTGCAAGAGCTACCAGAGCAAGACCGATTGCCCCGGCGATAATAATACTGGGAATAGGATCGGGCATATCGTTAAAAAGAAGCAGCACACCGCAGGTTAAAAAGAATACGGCAGTCGAGATTTTTCCGATTATATTGGAAGGAGGCAGCTCAACATGCGCTACCTTATGTATAACAAGCCCGCCGATACCCATACAAATTTCTTTAACAAAGAAAACTATAACAGCCCAAAGCAATATAGGTCTTGAAACAGTTATACAAATCATAACAGTAAAGGTCATAAGCTTGTCGGCAAGGGGGTCAAGGAGCTTGCCGAGCTTTGACTGTGCATTAAACCTGCGTGCTAAAAAACCGTCAAGAAAATCACTCAGACCTGCAACGGCATATACGATAATCGCACTGTATTTTACGGGATTTTCGTCAAAAATATATGCAGCAACAAACACAGGCACGAGAAATATTCTAAAAACAGATATGATATTGGGCAAAGCTTTCATTAACACTATCACCTATAATCCAAGAATACCGGCTATCGGGTTGTTGTTTACTATGTAATTAAGCAAGGAAGTGCGCTCGAGGGTGTTAAGAGCGAGGATTCCAAAATATCTCACGATAACAGCAATTGTATATACAATTATAAGCCCCTTGAAAAAGCCGAAAACAGCACCGGAGATTATATCTACCAGCTTCAATCCGGGCAGGGAAAAGACAAAACCTATAAGATTTCCGACAATTGCAAATATAATAGCAAGAAGCAAGAAGGCAATGCCAAAAACAGCAACATAAGACAAGGTGGTAGTAAGCTTTTCGGCTATTGCATCTGTAAAAGAAGAGGTGTGCTCATCGCTGTCGCGAAGCTCTAAAGACTGCTCGGCAATGCTCACAGCAGAAGCCTCGGGCAGACCAATTTGACGAAGAACCGTATATGCGATTCCAAAATCCTCGTCGTCTATCTCGTGGTCGTGTGCTAAAGGCTGATATTCAATGTCTTTTTCTTTCATTTCCACCAAGGTTGTATCTATAATACCGCTGGCAAAAGGCATAAGCATAGCCTTGGCATCATTGGCATAGGCCTGCGCAGCAATGTTGGCAACCAGTAGAGCAACAATTAAAGAAACAATACCAAAGACACCGCGGATTAAACCGTTTTTATAACCGCGCCATGCGCAAAACGCAATGGTTCCTATAACAGCTAAATCGATTAAGAGAGCAGTCAAGGCTTAGTTATCCTCCCCTCGTCTTATTACAACCGCAAAATGGTCGTTTGCAACAAGTGCCATATCCTCGCTGAGTGCAAGTGTGTGTTCGGCGGTGGCAACAGAGACGCTTGTTTCGGCCGCCTGAAATTGATTAAGGTATTTGTCAAAAAACACCGAACCGTCGCTTTGTAATATCACTAAGGTATCTTTTATCGATGACATGGAAACCAGTTCAAATGATGACTCAATCTCGCCGACAACAGTACCGTCAAAGCTTATTGTTGTAATTTTGCCGCTGTAACCAATAGCATAATCATATAAGTGCACAGCAATATAACTGTCGCTGATAGTATAGCCTGCAAGCCGCTTACCCTCAAAAAGGTTTTGCCAATTATTTCTGGTATTTCCCGAAAAGTCGATAAACTGAACCGCTTGTGTTGAAACAGCAAGTATCTCTGCGCCGGCTATGAACTTTATATCTATTACTATCCGGTTGCCAAATCTGTATATTTCATCAGGCTCGTCTTTGTGGGAATCTATACCGCCGTAATATGTTATTTGGCTGCCGGTGTCTGCCATGCTGAGTATAGCAAGGTTCTTATTATCGGGCGAAAGCTCTGCAGAGAGCACAAAACCGCTTCCTACTTTAACCTCATAAACCCGCGCTCCGTTACTGTTATATACTGAAACTGTACCACGATAACTTCCGCGTTCTTGAGTAACGATACAAAACCAACCATTTTTATTGATTGAAGCAGAAACAATAAGCCCGCTTGCATCTACTGTTGATAAAATGCCGGAGGAGTTAAAAACATAAACGGAAGAACCTCCGATATCATAAGTTATAAAAAACCCATTGTTTTCATAAATTGCGGGTGTAGCACTGCGAAAAGAATGCCTGAGGGTTTCCTGCCCGTCGGGACCGAGCACCTGCAAACCAAAAGTACCGGCTGCAGCGATAGACCCGTTTGAGTGAGCAAAAACTCTATCTCTGCCTACTTCAAAGTTAAACTCACTAACAGATATTGAGGGTGCCCGCAAGGAAAGCATCTGAGAAAGCATACTTTGCCCCGGCCTTGAGCCCGGCACTAATGAAAGAACTATAAGCACAAGAGCAAGCAAAATCACAAGCCAAAATATAAGAAAGAATAGTTTGCGTGTTTTGCTTTTACCGTGTTTTGGATTATCATCACCGCTCATGCATTAATCTCCCGGAGAGCATCTCTTTCGCCGCAATTCATTATTATATCACAAAGTGCTCAAAATGTGAAGTATTTACTGATTATTTAAGCATTTCACCGGCCCTGCCGGAATACCATAATTTTGTTAGGTAAAGACCGTCCGGAGGCACTGTGGGACCTGTGAGCCTGCGGTCTTTGCCGGCCAAAAGCGAGGGAAGGTTATGTGGAGCAATTTTACCCTCGGAAACATAAAGTAATGTGCCAACCATAGCGCGTGCCATGTTATACAAAAAACCGTCAGCGCAAACACGCAGCTCAATAACGTTTCCGGCCTGCTCAATATCATACCAAAAGACAGTTCTTACTGTGGTTTTGGTTTCTGTACCGACAGAACGGACAGCAGCAAAGTCGTGTGTTCCGACAAAATAGGCAGCAGCCTCTTTTATTGCTTCGATATCAAGCGCTTGCGGATAAAAATAAGCTCTGCCGGAGTAAAAAGGGTCATGTATACGGGTGTTAATAATTCTATAGGTATACTCTTTTTTTATACATGATAAATTTGCATCAAAATCATCGTCAACATAGATGGCATCATGCACTGCAATATCGGAAGGCAGGTGCGTGTTAATCGCATAAGGGAACCTTTCGGGAGCAATGGTAGAGGAAGTTTTAAAGTTTGCGCAATACACCTCGGCATGAACTCCGGCATCCGTCCTTCCGCAACCGCTCAGCTTAATGCTATGTCCGCACAACTCAGACAAAGCAGACTCCAGTGTTCCGGCAACGGTGACAACTGATTTTTGAACCTGCCAACCGTGATAATTTAAACCGTTGTATGAAATTCTTAAAGCAACATTTTTCATAAAGCAAACCAGCTGTTTATGTTTAAAGAAACAACATCAACAATAACCATAGCACCCCACAAAAAAGCCCAATAATCTCTGCCGGCAAAACGTAGTTGTTTCATTCGCGTTCTACCCACACCTCCGTGATAACAACGGCACTCCATGGCTGTTGCAAGCTCGTCGGCACGCCTGAATGCACTTATAAAAAGAGGAATAACAATAGGCAATACTGCCTTTGCTCTTTTTATCAAGCCACCGGTTTCAAAATCTGCTCCTCTTGATTTCTGAGCACTTATAATCTTATCTGTTTCCTCAATTAGTGTCGGAATAAAACGCAGCGCAATACTCATCATCATAGCAAACTCGTGAACAGGCAGCTTGATTATTTTCAAAGGACTGAGCATTCGCTCGAGCCCGTCGGTCAGAGCTATTGGTGATGTAGTGTAGGTGAGAAGGAAGGTGCAAACAATCAACATTATAAGCCGTGACGCCATAAACACAGCCGTTGTTATACCCTCTTTAGTTATTACAATAAAACTGTACTCAAAGAGAATGTTTTCACCCTTAACAAAGAAAATGTTGAGAATCATAGTGATAAAAATTATTATGAAAATCGGGCGCAGACCACGGAGTATAGCCTTTGGCTTTATCCTTGAAAGAACTATACAAAGAACAAGCAAGGAAAACATAAAAATATACGAAGCGGTACCCTTTGCTAAAAAAAGTGCGGTTATATAAGCAACCATGAGCATCATTTTTGTCCGCGGGTCGAGCCTGTGAACAATAGTGTTACCGGGGAAATATTGTCCGAGAGTGATATCCTTAAGCATTAACGGAATCACCCCTTCCTTTTAGCTCTATCAAGGCTTTTTTAAGCTGAGCGATGGTATATATTTCAGCGCTGACAGACAGTCCCAGTAAGCGCAAGCGCGCGGAAATCATTGATGCCTTCGGAGCGGCAAGACCAAGCTCTGAGAGCTTCGAGGTTTGCGAAAAAATCTCTGCAGGGGAGCCCGTCATTATAACGGTCCCGGCATTGAGGACAACAAGCCTGTCTACCCGGCGGGCAATCTCATCCATGTTGTGCGTTACTAAAATGATTGTTGCACCTTGAGCTTCCTTGTAATCTGAGATATTTTGAATTATCTCAGCTTGCCCCCTTGGGTCAAGCCCCGCTGTCGGCTCATCAAGAATCAAAACCTTAGGCTGCATGGATATTACCCCGGCAATAGCAGCGCGCCTTTTTTCGCCACCGGAAAGCTCAAACGGAGATTTTTTTAAAAGAGCTTCAGCAAGACCGACAAAACGGGCAGACTCATATACACGATTTTTGATCTCCTCTTCGGAAAGCCCCATGTTTTTCGGACCAAACGCAATATCCTCAAAAACTGTAGCCTCAAACAGCTGATACTCCGGATATTGGAAAACTAATCCAACCTTAAAACGCAGCTCGCGCAAAAATTCCTTAGTTTCGTAAATATCAACCCCGTCATAAAAAATACTGCCGGAGGTTGGTTTCAAAAGACCATTTAAATGCTGAATAAAAGTAGATTTCCCGGAACCTGTAGCACCTATTATGCCGATATACTCACCTGCATGCGCTTCAAAATCTACATTATAAACAGCGACACGTTCAAAAGGAGTGCCTGTGCTGTATCTGTGTGTTAGTTTTTCTGTTTTAATAAGTGCCACTTTAATTTTCCTTTTTTATTGCTGCATATAAGGCATCTGCGCAGTCTTCAACAGTAAAAATGTCAAGAGACAGGTTAAAGCCTTCTTTGTTTAGTTCATATAGCAGCAGTGTTGTATCCGGGACATCAAGCCCTTTTTCCCGAAGCTTATCTACATCACAAAATATTTCTTGCGGGGCAGCATCCATTAAAACCTTACCGTCCGACATAACAATAAGCCTGTCGGCACCTGCTGCCTCGTCCATATGGTGTGTTATAAGCACAACAGCGACGCCATGGTTTTCCTGCAGCTCCCGTATAATTTTAAGAACACTTGCTCTGCCGCGAGGGTCAAGCATAGCAGTAGGCTCGTCAAAGACAACACACTCGGGTCTCATAGCAAGAACACCTGCGATAGCAATGCGTTGTTTTTGACCGCCTGATAAAAGATGTGGAGCATGCTCCCTGTACTCATACATTCCGACTATTTTTAGAGCTTCGTCAACACGGTTTCGGATTTCCTGCGAAGGATAACCTAAATTCTCCGGAGCAAAAGCAACATCCTCTTCAACGACTGTAGCAACTATCTGGTTATCGGGATTTTGAAAAACCATGCCAACACGACGGCGTATCTCTATAAGATACTCATCTACCCCTGTATCCATACCGCTGACAAATACATGCCCTCCGCTTGGGAGCAAAATTGCATTAAAATGCTTTGCAAGAGTGGTTTTGCCCGAGCCGTTATGACCGATAATTGCGACAAATGTACCCTTTTTAAGCTCGAGGTTTAAGTCATTTAAAATCAGTCTATAACCCGCACTCTCAGTAGGAGTGTAGGCAAAATTCAGATTTTCGGTTTTAATTATACATTCCATAGAAATCCTTAAAAAACACTACCCAAATCCATTGTAGCCCGGGCATCAAGATTCATATCGGCACAGACCCCCGCCTTGTACTCGTAATACCCCTGGCAGCCTATCATTGCGGCATTATCGCCACACAGATTAAGTGGAGGGATAAAGAGTATGCGCCCATCCTTCTTTGCAGCTCCTAAAAAATCAGCACGAATTCTTGAGTTTGCTGCGACGCCACCGGCTATAGCGATTTTATTATGCTTTAACTGCGCTGCGGCAGACATTACTCTGGGCACTAATATATCACTGACAGCTTTTGTAAAAGAGGCTGCAAGAGAGGCTGTGTCAAGCTGTATTTCTTTTTGCTCTGCATTATGAACGATGTTCACAATAGCAGTTTTCAAGCCCGAAAAAGACATGTCAAAAGGAGAATCCTCGATAACAGGGCGCGGAAGAGCAAACATACTATCATCTCCCGACACCCCTGAATCTCCGCCTTGTGAAAGCCTATCAAGAGCGGGACCGCCGGGATAACCAAGACCGAGGACACGCGCTGTTTTATCAAAGCACTCACCTGCAGCATCGTCTCGTGAGCGGCCTACAATGTGGATGTCGGTATATCCGCGCACATCAGCTATCAGACTGTTGCCACCTGAAACAATAATACACAAAAAAGGCGGCTCAAGCTCAGGATAAGCAATATAGTTGGCGGCGATATGGCCGGCAATATGATGAACAGGGATTAAAGGTATATCTAAAGCCATTGCTAAACCCTTAGCAAAATTCACACCTACAAGTAAAGCTCCTATAAGACCGGGAGCACAGGTTACAGCAACGGCATCAAGGTCGCCTTTTTTTATGCCTGCATTTTTTAGCGCCAGTTCTGTCAGCGGTCCGATTACAGCTGCGTGATTTCTGGAAGCTATCTCAGGAACAACACCACCATACATCGCATGCTTATCTGCCTGCGAGTAAAGCTCGTTAGAGAGTATCTCCCTCCCGTTTTTCATAACGGCTACCGAGGTCTCGTCACATGAAGTTTCTATAGCAAGAATCAGCATTTGAAAAAACTCCTTACTTTTTTACATAAGAGTGTAAGTCTAAGCAATATACTATTGCATCCTCTGCCGGGTTGTCGTAATAACCGGGACGTACCCGGATTTTCTTAAAACCGTGCTTTTCATATAGCTTAATTGCAGCAACGTTTAGAGCGCGTACCTCAAGATGAACAGCGTTAAAAATCTTTTTTGTTGCATACTCGAGGGTTGCACCAAGTAATCTGTCGGCAATGCCGCGCCGGCGGGCATTCGGGCATGTTGCTATTTGCAAAAGTTCACCGTCGTCACCTACCTGCCGAAACACTGCAAACCCCAGAACACATGGAGAAAGGTTCTTTGTGCTTTGTCCGGCTGCATCATTGCAGACAGCTACAATAAAAAATGAATCTTTTTTTTCCAGCTCACTTTGAATTGAACAAGCAGTCCATACAGGAGATAACGACTCGCTAAAAATTTCAAGCAAACGCGGGACATCATCAGCATTGGCACTTCTTACAGTAATCATTTTGTGTCATACCAGCTTTTTCCGACACGTGCCTCGGCAATAAGCGGAACAGACAGCTCCGCTGTGCGCTCCATTTCCTGACATAGTATTTCACTTACTCTGTCAGCTTCGCTCTGCGGGCACTCTGCTATAAGCTCATCGTGTACCTGAAGAATAAGCCTTGCAGACAACCCCTCGGCACTTAGCCTGCCTGAAACATTTATCATTGCAATCTTCATTATATCTGCAGCTGTTCCTTGTATAGGCATGTTCAGAGCAACTCTTTCTCCAAAGCTGCGGGTGTTAAAATTAGAAGACTTAAGCTCGGGAAGGTCTCGGCGACGACCGTACAAGGTTGAGACATAACCAAGCTTTGTAGCGCTCTCCACAATGTCATGCATGTATTTACGAACGCCGCAGTAGTGAGCAAGATAGCTATCGATGTAATTTTTTGCTTCCTTTGGAGAGACCCCGATGTCATTTGCAAGAGAAAACGGTGAAATGCCGTAAACAATTCCAAAATTAACAGCTTTTGCGCGAAAACGATGAGTTGGTGTTATTTCGTCTACCGGAACCCCAAACACTTGAGATGCCGTGACAGTATGAATATCCTCCCCGTTTTCAAATGCCTTAAGCATCACCGGGTCGTTTGCTATGTGTGCAAGTAAACGAAGTTCAATTTGAGAGTAGTCGGCACCAACCAAAACGTTCCCCTCAGCTGCTATGAACATTTTCCGCAGCTCACCGCCAATTTCTTTCCTGACAGGAATGTTTTGCAAGTTCGGCTCGGTTGAGGAGAGCCTGCCCGTTGCCGTCACGGTCATTTGAAAATGCGTATGAATACGTCCGTCCGGGCTTATAACCTTGAGCAAACCTTCCGCATAAGTCGATTTTAGCTTTGAAAGTTCTCTGTAATCCTTTATGAGGTTAATTATCGGGTGCTCTTGCGAGAGGCTGTCAAGCACCTCAATGTTAGTCGAGTACCCGGTCTTCGTTTTTTTCGGAGCGGGCAGCATCAACTTTTCAAAGAGTATTACACCAAGTTGTTTGGGAGAGTTAATATTAAAGGTTTCATGTGCATGCTCATAAATCAGAGCTTCCGTTTTTGCAATATTTTTTGTCAAATCAGCGCTAAACTGAGTCAGCGCATTTTTGTCAACCAGAAAACCGGCTATCTCCATCTGTGCGAGCACATTACAAAGCGGTAGCTCAACATCATAAAAAAGCTTATCAAGACCGAGCTGTGTTAATTTCGCACCTAGTGTTTTTTTAAGATGCAGCACAGCATAAGCCTGCTCGGCGAGCCCTTCTCCACTGTCGGATAAAAGCGACATCTGTCCGTGCTCATCAGTGTCAGCGCCGGGGGAATAACCACAATAGTAGCCGGATATTCTCGCTATATCATAATTACTGTCCGTTGGGGATATAAGATAAGCGGCAAGCGCTGTGTCAAAGATCCATCCGTCCGTGCCTGTCTTATGCTCCTTGCAGATGCGCATTATATCCTTAACATCGTGCCCTGTTTTTTTAATTTTATCGCTCAAAACATCGGCAAAAACACTATCGAAATTTTCGCTCATGTGCCGTCTTAAAACGTACACACTTTGCAAGCCCGGCAACGCTATGGCAATACAATCAAATAATTGTGTGTCAAGTGAAACGGCAATATACTCTGATTCTTTTGCTTTTTCAAGAAGCTGTGCACTGTCCTTTGCCGAGGTAACACGGATTATATCGGGAGCATCTACAGAAGTTGCTTTTGAGGTTATAGACGGCTGCCGCAGCTTGTACTTATCAATAAAAGAAATAAAACGTAAATTCTTAAACAATTCATAAAGCCTGTCGTTATCAGGCGGTTGTCTCTTATTATCCTCCGGCTCAAAACCGAGAGGAGCATCAGTTCGGATTTTTGCAAGCTCAAATGACAAATTTGCGAGGTCTTGCCCTGAAGAAAGCTTATTTTTTAAAGTATCCTTGATGTCCAAGTCATTTAGATTTTCAAAAAGATTGCTTATAAAACCAAACTTTCGAACAAGCTCCAGGGCAGTTTTTTCTCCCACTCCGGGAACACCCGGAATGTTATCAGAGGAGTCGCCCATCAATGCCTTTAAGTCAACTATCTTAAGCGGTTCAAAACTATACTCCTCTGTAAATTTTAAAGGAGTGTAGTCGATGGTTTCTGTTTGGCCGGCGCGTGATTTGATGTGTTTAACTCGCGTTGAGTCAGTGACAAGCTGTAGAGAATCCTTATCCCCGGTCACAATTATACACTCGCATTTTTTGCTCTCGCAAATCCTTGCTATTGTACCGAGCAGATCATCTGCTTCCCAACCGGAGAGTTGATAACAAGGGATGTTCATAGCATCGAGCACATCCTTGAGAACAGGCATCTGCACAGCCAGCTCGTCGGGCATACCCTTACGTGTTGCTTTATATTCGTTGTACATTTTGTGGCGAAATGTCGGGTCGGGTAAATCAAATGCCACGCATAGTGCATCCGGCGACTCTGCAGCAATAAGCTTTTGCAAAATAGCAAGAAAACCATATATGGCATTTGTTGGCGTTCCGTCTGCGGCAGACAGATGCCTTATGCCATAAAACGCACGGTTTACTATGCTGTTTCCGTCAATTGCCATAAGTTTCAAAGTGATTACCTCAACGTAAAAATAAAGCTTGTAAAGTATATATTGTTTTTGACAAAAACACAAGACGACGCACAGCAAGTGAATAATATGCACCAAAAACGCCTAAAAACTGAATATATACACAACAATCACGCATAAATACAAATAATAATGAATAATTATTTATTTTTATGCTTGCATTGTTATATATTATATGGTATAGTCTTCCCACTATATAAGAGGTGCATCATATGAAACCAAAAATATTTATTGACGGCAGCGAGGGAACAACCGGTTTGCAAATTCATGACAGGCTTGCAAGCAGAGGGGATATTGACTTGCTTCAAATTGAGCAGTTAAAACGCAAGGATTTAAGTGAGCGGAAAAAATATATAAATGCCGCCGACTTAGTTTTCCTGTGCCTGCCCGATGAAGCAGCGCGCGAAGCTGTTCTTCTTGCAGAAAACGAGAATACCTGTATTATTGATGCATCAACTGCTCATAGGGTCTCGTCCGGGTGGGTATATGGACTTAGCGAGCTTTTGCCCGGACAAAAAGAAAAAATAAAGCTGGCAAAGAGGGTATCTAACCCCGGCTGCCACTCGACAGGTGCTGTTCTTTTGCTTGCGCCTCTTGTTGCAGCAGAGCTTGTACCGACAGATTATCCGCTTGCTATTACATCGGTGACAGGTTATACAGGCGGCGGCAAGAACATGATTAATCTCTACGAAACACCGGGCAGTATGATGTCCTCAGAGCTTAATGCGCCGCGGCTGTACAGCACCTCGGCATGCCACAAGCATATACCTGAAATTATCAAATACACAGGACTAAAAGTGTCGCCTGTGCTTATACCGATAGTTGCGGACTATCCACAGGGAATGCAAGTTATAATTCCTCTGAGCTCTAATGACGGTGAGAAAATATTTACAACACTAAAAAAACACTATGAGAAATACTCCAACATTATTGTTCAAAATGAGAGCCCTGCGTTTGCGGCAAGTAATGTTAATGCTCAGAGTGATAAGGTACTGCTAAAGGTACTTGGTTATGACGACAAGATTATATTAACAGCACAGTTTGACAACCTTGGCAAGGGGGCATCGGGAGCAGCGGTTCAAAATATGAATATAATGCTTGGCTTTGACGAGTACAGAGGACTAAAAATTGGAGAATAAAATGTATAAGCTTACAGAAGGTGGCGTGTGTGCGGCACAAGGCTTTAAAGCAGCGGGAATACACGTCGGAGTAAAAACAAAAAACAAGGATAAAAAAGATATAGCACTAATAGTTTCAGACTGTGAGTGTACTGCAGCGGCAGTTTATACGAAAAACATTGTTAAGGCTGCTCCGCTTGACGTCACAAAAAATAATCTGCAAGACGGCAGAGCAAGAGCTGTGTTTGTAAACAGCGGCAACGCAAATGCTTGCGCTCCACTCGGCTTGGAAAACGCAAAACGGATGTGCAACTCTTTGGCAAAAGAGCTTGGCATAGACAAAAACGATGTGATAGTTGCCTCTACCGGTGTTATCGGGCAGACACTGCCTATTGATGTTATTGAAGGAGGTGCGGCAGAGCTTGCCGGTGTTCTTTCGTATACCGGATCAAAAGACGCAGCGGCAGCCATTATGACCACAGATCTCACAATGAAGGAGATTGCCGTTGAATTTACTGTGGGTGGTAAGCTTTGCAAACTCGGAGGCATAGCAAAAGGCAGCGGAATGATACACCCCAACATGGGAACAATGCTTGCTTTTTTAACAACAGACTGTGCTGTCAGCTCCGATATGATTCAAAAAGCGCTTATTTTCGCGACAAACATCAGCTTTAACAGAGTCTCTGTAGACGGAGACACTTCAACAAACGATATGCTTTCTCTTATGGCAAACGGTCTTGCGGGAAATACGGAAATAACAAAACCGGGCGCAGACTACGATATTTTTGTCGAAGCTCTTAATGCCATATGTGTAGAGCTTGCCAAAATGATAGCAGCAGACGGTGAGGGTGCAACACATCTGATAACATGCACTGTCAAAAATGCCGCAGACGAAGAGACGGCAGAAATTCTTGCAAAGTCCGTCATATCCTCAACACTTGTAAAAGCAATGATTTTTGGCAAAGATGCAAACATAGGCCGCATCCTTTGTGCGCTGGGATATTCAGGAGTGGACTTTGACCCGCATTTGGTTGACATTGCACTAAAATCAACAGCAGGGCAGGTAGTTGTTTGCGAAAGCGGAACAGGTATAAAATTTGACGAGGATTTAGCACTCCGGATTCTAACAGAGCATGACATTATAATAGATATAAGCATGAATGCCGGCACCGTCGGGTGCACCTGCTGGGGCTGCGACATCACATACGACTACATAAAAATAAACGGCGACTACAGAACATAGGAGAAATACGATTATGATAAATAATAATCACGAAAGAGCGCAAACACTAGTTGAAGCACTGCCGTATATACAGGAATTTACCGGAAAAGTCGTTGTCATAAAATATGGCGGAAACGCAATGATCAGCGAGGAGCTTTTTGACGCAGTCATAGAAGATATGATAATGCTGCAGCTTGTGGGAATACATGCTGTTCTTGTACACGGCGGGGGTCCGGAGATTAACGACATGTTATCTAAGCTTGGTATGGAATCAAGGTTTGTAAACGGTCTTCGTTATACAGACGAGGAAACCATGGACATCGTACAGGGAGTTTTATGCGGCAAGATAAATAAGGATTTGGTCGCAAAAATTATCCATAAGGGTGGTAGTGCAATCGGGCTTTGCGGTCTTGACGGTAAGCTGTTTGAGGCGGAGAAAATGAAAGGAAAAGACGGCGAGGACTATGGTCTGGTTGGAGATATAACAGCAGTTAATCCGCAGGTTGTGCAAGAAGCGATAAAAGACGGTCACATTCCTGTTGTTGCGACAGTCGCATACGGAACGGACGGCGACACTGCATATAATGTCAATGCAGATACAGCTGCTGCTAAACTGGCAGTTGCGCTGGGTGCTGAAAAGCTTATATTACTGACAAACACACGTGGGATTTTACGCGAAAAGGATAATGAAGAATCACTGATAAAAGTGCTCAAAGCCGATGAAATCCCCGGTTTGGAAAAACAGGGAATTGTTTCGGAAGGCATGCTGCCAAAGGTGGAATGTTGTGTTGATGCGATAAATGGAGGGGTAAAACGAACTCACATATTAGACGGACGTATTGCGCACTCGATACTAATAGAACTTTTTACAAACGAGGGTGCGGGAACCATGATTTGGTAAAGGAGTAAAGCTATGACATCAAATGAAATAAAACAACTTGATAAACAAAATGTAATGCAAACATATGCACGTTTTGACGTTGCCATCGAGTCCGGAGAGGGCGCAACACTCTACAGCCCGGAAGGTAAAAAATATATAGACTTTACCAGCGGGATAGGAGTTAATTCCATAGGTTATGGCAACAAAAAATGGGCTGATGCAGTATATAGTCAGGCGATGAAGCTTCAACATATTTCAAACCTGTATTACAGCGAGCCTTATGCAAAGCTTGCAGAGACACTGACAAAACGCACAGGGATGAAAAACGTGTTCTTCTCAAACTCGGGAGCTGAAGCAAACGAAGGCATGATAAAGCTTGCCCGCAAGTATTCGTTTGACAAATACGGAAAAGAGCGCAGCAAAATTATTACACTCTGCCAAAGCTTTCACGGTAGGACAATAACAACACTGGCAGCGACGGGTCAGGAAGTATTTCACAATTACTTTTTCCCGTTTACGGAAGGGTTTAAACATGTTCCCGCTCATGATATTAAAACTCTTAAAAAAGAAATGACGGGTGATGTATGCGCTGTGCTGATAGAGCTTGTTCAAGGTGAGGGTGGGGTTATCCCGCTTTGTCCGGACTATGTAAAAACTCTTTCCAAAATGTGTGCATCTAAGGACGTACTGCTGCTAATTGATGAGGTACAAACAGGTGTCGGAAGGTGCGGCTCTCTGATGGCATTTATGCAATATGATATAAAGCCCGATGCTATTACTTTTGCAAAGGGAATAGCAGGCGGACTACCGATGGGCGGTGTATTAGCAAATGAAAAGTGTTCGGGTGTTTTAGTTGCAGGCACTCATGCCACAACCTTTGGAGGAAACCCTGTTTCAGCGGCAGCAGCGCAGGTTGTTCTTGATATATTGGATGAGGAAGCATTAAAAGAGGTTATAAATAAAGGCGAGTATATCCGAAAACAAATCATGCAATGGAATAACTCAATAATCGGAGAAATCCGTGGCAAAGGTCTTATGATAGGAATATCGATTACAGGGAAAGCACCAAAGGAACTCGCGCAAAAATGTGTGGATAACGGACTTCTAATTCTCACAGCGGGAGCGGACGCACTGAGAATGCTGCCACCTCTTACGATTACTTATGAAGAAATAAACAAAGGGCTTACGATACTCAAAAAAGTGCTGGAGGAAGAATAAAATGAAACACTTATTAAAATTACTTGATTTATCAAAAGACGAAATAACACTTATACTTGACACAGCAGATAAACTTAAAGCTGAGCAGAAAGCCGGAATAAAACATGATTTCCCGGCGGGAAAAACACTTGCGATGATTTTTGAGAAAAACTCAACACGTACGAGAGTTTCTTTTGAAACGGGAATCTTTCAGCTTGGCGGGCATGGTATTTTTCTATCAAGTGCCGACAGTCAGCTCGGGCGCGGAGAGTCTATAGCCGACACAGCAAGGGTTCTGAGCAGATATAATGACTGCATCATGATACGTACATTCGGGCAGGACGGAGTAGAGGAGCTTGCAAAATACGCAAGCATTCCCGTTATAAATGCACTGACAGATTTTGAACACCCATGTCAGCTGCTCGCTGACCTAATGACAATCCGTGAGCATAAGGGTAAGCTCGAAGGCTTAAAGGCTGTTTGGATTGGCGACGGCAATAATGTCGCGAACTCAATGATTGCAGGGTGTCTTAAATGCGGCATGGACGTGTCTGCAGCTTGCCCCGAGGGCTACAGACCCGACAAGAAAATATTGGATTTTGCAGCAGGTGTCACTGATTGCAAGTTTGAACTGACAGATGACCCGAAGGCTGCAGCAAAAAATGCCGATGTAATTTTCACTGACGTTTGGGCATCTATGGGTCAAGAAGGCGAAGCTGAAAAACGCAAACTTGCATTTACGGGATATTGCGTAAACAGTGAGCTAATGGCACAGGCAAACACAGGCTGTATGGTGCAGCATTGCCTGCCTGCACATAAAGGTGAAGAAATATCGGAAGAGGTATTTGAAAAACACGCGCAGGAGATTTTCGACGAAGCCGAAAACCGCCTGCACGTGCAAAAAGCTATTATGTATTTATTGATGAGTTAGGTTTCTAATAAAGTTGATCTAGTCGAAAATGTAATAGTATTATTGCTAATATATCTTCTACTATTAGACTTATTTCTTCTTATTTCTGATAAGAACAATAACAAGAGCGATTGCAGCGACACCGCCGATACTAAGATATATAGCCCACTCAGGGAAACCTCCGCCACCCGGTTCATCATCCGGTGGTGTTTCTATCGGATTTGACGGATCGGGGTCGGGGTCGGGATCAGGGTCGGGGTCCGGCTCAAAGACCGGAGGTGCGAGAGTCTCAAGAGGAGGTGGCTGATCAAGAGGCTCGCCGACAAACACCTCATCACCAATAGTTAATACAAGACGGGATATTGAACCTGAACCTGTGCTTCTAAAACCTTCAACACACATGGAAACCTCATAAAGATTTCCGCTCACATCTAAACCAAGATCTTCCCAAATCTTAAAGTGTTCGGATAGTGTTATAACACCCTGTGTTCTGTGGTCTTGTCTAATGCTGAAAATTTGCAAGAATGTTTGGGTACCTTCGATAGAAGGCTGCTCTATACGCGTATCAATCCTTATTTCGTAGTTAGAACCGTCAATTTCTACAATATCAAGAAGCTCCCCTCCCGGTCTGTAGCTTCCGTGTTGCTCAACTACATACCACTCTACAAGCGGGTTTCTTGTCCAACCATAAGCGGTTAAGTATGATACACTACCTTCTTGAATATAATGAGATGCTTTGTAATCTATGATTATGTCACCATACTCTGTATAAGACATTACGCTTCCGAGCTTTTTACCGCTTCGGAAAAGAATGTTATAAGCATTTGTCCAGTTGCACCAGAAAGTGCCGGGCCCGGTAATTTGCATTTCTCCACCACCATCACCTTCGCGCCAAAACTCAAAGTCAAAACCTTGAAGTACTTCCGGCAAGTCTCCGGAAGGGAGAATCATGTTTCTTGTGATAGGCTCAGTCAGCGGATCCCAGGCAGCCCCGCCGCCCACCGGTGTAACAGAAAAGTCATCAACATAAAACTCGCCGTCGTTTGAACTGTTCTCTACATATACAATAACAAAACCGGTATCTATGTTGTCCTGGCTATATGTACGTGTAGCACTTAACTCCACCCAACCCTGGGAAACACTTATAGCCACGCGGTTATCAAGCATGTTGTTCCAAGGCGGACCAAATTCGGTTATTTGTGTTGAGAGCATAAATGTCGAAGAGTCGGGAGATTTAGCGTGTACCCAGAAGGATATTTCATACTCAACATTTGCTTTTATATATGGAGCAATGTTAAAAGCTATACCGTTCCAGTCTTTTTTACGGTCGGTAATAAGCAGCGAGTACTGACCGCTGCGGGCGACATCGGTTGAAACACTTAAAATACCTGTTCCGTTGTCTTCTCTTTCGGCAGGTGTGCCACGTACGTCAAAGCCACTTGTTGTTCCGTCTTCAAAGTCAACTGAAACTACAGGCTCGCTTGCGGAGGAAATGACAGGTATTGCGGCAAGAATGAGAAATACTGTTGCAAATGCAATACATCCGTAACGTGAAAAATTGCGCAGCTTACTTCTAAACATAATTAATTTTCTCCCTTTTGTATAATTGTTTGTATTAAATCTAGGTAACAAGTTCAACTTTTTTATCAAGAATGGCATTTATAATATCAAAGACATCATTTGCCTTAGTTGACATTTTTATACCGCTGTAATGAGCATGGCGCGTGTGGTGAGAGTCGCTGCCCGCCTGTAAAGGAAGGTTGTGAAGCAAGGCATACTCACTTGCTTTTTTGTTTGATTTATCACTATCCATGGAATTAAAGACTTCAATAGCATCAATTAAGTGGCTGTCGACAGGGAACTTGTTTTCAACATACCAGGCATCACGATACGGATGAGCTTGAGCAATGAAGCCTCCGCAATCCCGAACAAGAGCACTGTACTGATCAATCGGCAGCATATCAAAATTCGGATGAGCCAGCAAAAATTCAAAATCTAAACCATATGTTAAAAAATCTGAGCCCCTGATAGTATACTCCCACCCGAAAAAGACATCTAACCCGCAATCATCACCGGCAATTTTTGCATTTTGATAACCTGTGTAGAAATGCTTCATTCGGATGTCCCAGGGCTCCTCCTTCGGACAAGTTGAGTAACCGTTGACAAAATGGTCGGTTATAATAATACCCGCATATCCTATTTGCTTGTATGCGTGTACTTGCTCAGCAGCTGTGCTGCCTGCGCATGCACTAACTTCAGATGTATGCATATGGGTCTCGTATAAATAATCCATGTACACCTTTATAACACAAAGCAAGGATAGTTTCAATGGAAAAAAATACTTTCAAGAAACGTAATTACATTGTGATGAAACATTTTTTGTGTTATAATAACTATATTATTTGTGTCATAACAACTATTATTTCGTTGTGTTTCGTCACGGAACCAACCCGCTCCTTCACACACCGAAACAACAGTTGTCATGCCACATAATATAGCAAAAGAGGTAACATCAATGACGTCGATGAGAAAGCTTGTTAAGGTGGCTGATATGTCAAGACAGTGGTGGGATGATTTGTATGCCCGCTGCCGTGATATTATTGCCAGACCCGGTGTTTATGCTGATTCATGCAGAGGCAAGATACTGGCATCGATGTTTTATGAGCCAAGCACAAGAACAAACTTTTCATTTCAAGCGGCAGCACAACGTCTCGGTGCCGGTGTTTTTGGCTTTTCCGACCCTGTGGGAACATCAGCATCAAAGGGTGAAACACTTGCAGACACAATCAGAATGACCGCTGCATATTCTTCTGCAATAGTAATAAGAAGCCCTCAGGAAGGCTCAGCAACGGCAGCCGCGCTATATTCTGAAGTGCCGATTATAAATGCAGGAGACGGAGGGCATTCTCATCCGACACAAACCCTCACAGACCTGACAACAATAGCGCAAAAACGCGGTGAAATCGGAAACATCCGCATAGGCTTGTGTGGCGACTTAAAACACGGACGAACAGTACACTCGTTAGTTGAAGCTATGGAGATGTTTCCAAACATCAGTTTTTATCTTATTTCGCCACAAGAGCTGAAGCTTCCGGACTATGTGCTTGAAAGAATGAGAAACGAGGGTCTAAGTTACGAGGAGTCGGAAAGTCTGCTTGAGTGTATACCGGAGCTTGACATTTTATATATGACACGCATCCAGCGCGAGCGGTTTAAAGACGCAGGTCAGTACAGACGCCTCAAGGATGTATATGTTTTAACAAAAAAGATGCTCAGCGGAGCCAAAGCAGATATGCAAATTATGCATCCTCTGCCGAGATATGGAGAGATAGCAACAGATGTTGACAATGACCCGCGTGCTGCATATTTTGAACAGGCACGATACGGCATGCTTATCAGAATGGCTCTGCTGTTAGAATTTATGCACCTTCCCAGAGAGCTTCCCGGGATTGTTACAGATGACCCGGCAGCTGCTCCGGGAGAGTGTACAAACCCTGCTTGTATAACACAGTCAGACACGTATCTGCCTCGCTTAATATCAAGAAGTGGTGCCGACCGCTGCGGCTATTGCGATAAAAAAACAACCGAAATGCTACTTTAGCGTAAGTTTTATGGATGACTCAATTTTTGCAGAAATCGAAATAAGCCCCGCCCAAGTACTTAGGCAGGCTCAAAACCACTCTCAGCCGATTGTGCCCAGAGCGGTTGATCCTATTCGCGAAAAATTTTACAACATGCGTAAGCTTGCTTCCGAGAGACCGTTTGCCAGAAGCGACTCGGAGCTTTTTTTTCGGCAGGCAAGGTTCATGGAGGATTTTACAGATAATTATGAGGGTAATGCTGCATTTAATATGTACTACCCGTACTATCAACATATGGGATATGACTACCTACGCACATATTTTACATGGCGGACAAAAGTACGGGAAGGCAATATACAACCGACATCGTTGTCGTATATTTTTTTGTATATATACGAAATTCTCTCCGGAATAGGTGTGGAAAACCCGGAAGACGGGCTAAGTAAGCTTTTAGAGCTATGGAAGGGGTTTTCGTTTGAACACACTCCGATACTAAACTATTTACCAAAGTGGTTTAAGGATTATTTTGTTTTTTATGAAATACAACAAAGCTTTCCGGAATTTGTAGAAAAGCACGGGCTTAAAAAGTTTTATTCTTTGACATTTATGTTTAACTCATCAATTTCGGGACAGCTTTTTCTTTGGAACAGCTTGTCGGGTTATGATGTGACCAAGTCTAAGTTTTACTCGGAAAACGATGAAAATAAGGAAAAGTTCTCAAAATGCTTTGACAAGGTGGTTGCCTCAATTGAAGAATTTTGCAAAAAACGTAATGCCGGCTTTGAAGATTTGCTTATTTATAGTGTCAGCAAGAGGTCGCCGTGGCAACCTTTTAAGCATGCGTTATTCGGAAGCAGGGCAAAGCAAAACGACCGAGAGGTACATATATCAAATTATGAGCGCTATTATTGCAAAAACGGAACATGGACTGCAAACCTGCCAATTTATTATTCAAGTCAAAAAGACTTTGTTGGTTATATAATCAAAAAAACCGAGGCATGTCTGCGTGTGGCTGTGGGCTATAAGTATAAGCTTGCTGTAGAAATGAAACTGGGCAGCAAGCCTTTCCGTGAGCTCAAGCGCTCAGCGGCAAAACGTGCCGACCTCGACAAGGTCATAGAAAAAGCTGTTGCAGATTTCTACAGGGACACTAATATTATTGCTGTAACAGTTGATACAAAAAGTCTTACCCGCATCCGCGAGGAAGCTCTCGAAACTCAGGACAAGCTGATAGTCGAGGAAGAAAAGCAGAAGCTGAATCCTCTGAAATCTTTGCGGGAGCGGACTACGATTTCAGAGGAGTTAGCTTCTGCTTTGATATATAAAGAGCAAACTCCGATTACCCTCAGCTTTGCCGACGGTTGGAAGGCACTAAAAAAAGCTCTGTCGGAAACAGAGCTTAAGGCATTGACAATCGCGCTAAATAACAGTGCTGATATAAAAACTTTCGCGAATGAAGCAAATGTCATGCTTGAGGTTTTGGCTGACGGAATTAACGAAAAAGCGTCTGACAGCATCGGCGACAACCTGCTCGAGCTTGATGGTGACGAAATGGTTATCTATGACGAATACAGGGATAATATACATTCGCTATTTAATCACAACGTGTTCGAAAAAACTGCTAAAGAAACTAATATCATTAGCATTAATGAAAACACCAACAATATAGATATCGTTTCCTCTTGAAAAGCACCTTATGGCACCATATTCATCTCCCAATTTTACATGCTTTTCGTAATATCTCACTCTTTCGGGAAAGAATCCGGTTCCACTATTTATTACATCTGCACCGAAATCATAAACAGTTTCTTCTAAAACAAGGAGCTCTAACTCATTTGCATTTTCTTCAGTCAATCCGAAGAAGTTTAAAACATCTTTATGAGAAATAAGCAAGGCAAAGCTATTGTGATCCTCGCTCATTGCCGACAGATACCTCGCGCCGGGTATACCTTGAATAGTGTCGCTGTATTCATCAATATAAGAGGTAGGCATAACTACAGTTACTTGACCTGACGAATACTCAACCCATTTATTGATGTCTCTTTTCCCAATATAAGTCCCTGAGGCAAACCCATATGCGGTAATGCCTATGCCTATACACCCAACAATAATGCAAGTTGTTATTTGCCATTTGTGAGTTTTTAATCTGAAAGATTTTAACAACTCACGTTTTTCATTTCCTGTTTTTTTAGCATACTCATTTATTGCTGTATGATACCTAAAACAGGCACGAAGTCCTGCTATTAAGGCTATGATAAATGCCACTCTCATTGCATAAAAAGCCCAGCCGTTACCAAACCCGCCGTCAATCATAACCAGCACAGCATCAACAACTATACAGCAAACAGCAATCAGTATGCAAACTCTGCTTCGTTTGACAAATCCAAAAGATAAGCCGAGAAACAACAACCCGGACAAAATAATAAAGAACCCGCTTCCGCTCTCGGCAAAAAACCCCTCATCAAAGATAGAGGCTCCGGAAAAAAATGTCAGAAGAACACCAAGCAATACGTTAAATACAGCAAGAAAGATAACAACACCATTTGCTCCTTTTATAGGTTTGTCAAGCTCGCCTACAGCATTTGTTAAAGCACTAAACTCCCCCGATTCGGGCTGAGCATATGAAGAAGACTGCTCACCCGCTGTTGTTGGCTGCCATATTCCGGCATTAAACTTTGCTTGTTCACGTAATTGTTCTACAAGCTTGCCGCGGCCTACCGCAAAAGTATCTACAGAAAGAACTTTTTTATCACCCGCGTAAATGTATAGACCGTTCATACCGTTTTTTGCGAGTGTTATTTCGTCAAAGGTTATACTGCGTTTATTTAGTCTTTTAAAGGGGTGGTACATAGTCAGTGTGTCACCACAAACCTCAACGCGCCACTTAAGTGCATAGACCGCTAAAAGTAAACCCAGTAATATAAAGGCAAGAAAAAGCGAGACTATTAAAACAGCTTCAGTAGCATCCTTTGCAAAAGCAATCAAAAGAATTGTCAAAGCAAGGAAAAAAACTGCGCAAAAAATGCCAACACCTGCTATAAGCTTTGATTGGCGAACTATGTATTGATTATTTTCTGTCCGATCCATACCTGCACCACTTTCTTGCTTTTTACTTGTCTAAGTCTATTATTAATTATAGTATCATTATCCAAATAACAATACAACTACAGCAAACAGAAATAAACTAAATTTTGTCAAAAGAAAGAGCAAATCTGTGATAAATGTGTTATTATCTACTAACATGTGTAAAAACAATAATATAATCTACAAGCAGGGATAATAAATGCGTAGAGTTCTTGTGCGGTTTTCTGCAATAGACATGACAGAAGGCAAACCGTGGAAAAAACTATTATTATTTGCAATACCATTATTAATAGGTAACGTATTCCAACAGCTGTACAGTACGGTTGATGCAATTTTTCTGGGAAGATTTGTTGGCGATAATGCTTTGGCTGCAATCGGCAGCACTATACCAATGTTCTTTCTTATACTAATGCTTTGTATGGGTGTGGCAATGGGTGCCGGAGTTATGGCATCGCAGTATTTTGGCGCGAAAAGCCGTGAAGACCTTTCTTATACGGTAGGCACAGCAATAACACTGACTGCTGTAGTCAGCCTGATAATAACAATTGCAGGCCCGTTTGCAACAAGACCACTGCTGATAATACTAAAAACACCGCCGGAGATTATTGATGACGGTGTTTTATACATGAACATTCTACTGTGGGGAATTATCGGAGTTGCTTACTTTAACATGCTCTCGGGGATTCTCAGAGGTATCGGAGAAGCTATAGCTCCTTTGTTTTATTTGGTTTTTGCGTGCTTATTAAATATTGCACTAAACTTTTTATTTATTGTTGTATTAAAAATGGGTGTTTTCGGAGCGGCGATAGGAACAGTAATAGCACAGGCACTTACAAGTATTTTATGCCTTCGAAAGCTTATGCAAATGCGCGATGTTTTTGACATGGGATGGAAATATCTTATGCCAAAAAAGAAATATATAAATCAAGTGTTGAAGCTGGGAATTCCGACAGGCGCATCGCAGGCGATTTTTGCAATTGCGATGATGATAACCCAGCCGCTTGTTAACAATTTCGGTGCAATGTTTGTAGCTGTTAATGTTATTGTTATGCGCATAGACGGCTTTATTATGATGCCTATTTTTTCATTTGGTAATGCAATCACAGTGTTTACAGGGCAAAATGTCGGAGCAGGAAAGATGGATCGTGTGGAAAAAGGCAGAAAACAGTGCCTTTTGATAGCACTGGGTACCTCTATCGTCACAATTGCTGCTGTTTTAGTATTCGGGCGTTATATTGCCGGTATGTTTACGCAGACAATAGAGGTTGTTGACCTGACTATGAGAATGCTTTGGATTTTAGTATTCGGATATCTGACATTTACAGTTGCTAATGTGCTGTGGGGTGTTATACGGGGAGCGGGAGATGCAATATCGCCGTTATGGGTTGCGGCAATTAACTCTGTTTTTATCAGACTGCCGTCGGCATATTTATTCGTACACTTTCTTGGCAGACCGGAAGCTCTGATGCTTTCGCTACTGACAACATGGACATGTAATATGCTCTTTGCAGTTGTTGTATATAAAAGAGGAAAGTGGCGAACAAAAGGACTGGTAAAAAAATACTAACCCGTAACAATCGCAGGCTCTGTTTCAACCTGAATACCAAGATACTCAAATGATATAATATAAACACCGGGGTTTATTATTGGCGCTCCAAAATAAACAAGAAACCCGGTGTTTTCGTTGACTATAACTTTTTCAACAGAGTCTAAACTCTTATTAATAGTATATCTATGTTCGGTTAATGATAGACTATCAAAAGAAAGCAACCTGCCAAAATGATTAATATCGTGGGCATCAAAAAATTCGTGATTACCATCAAAGACAAACATAACGGCAACGAGCGATTCAAATGTCCCGTCTTCATACATAGTGCCATAAAATTCAATATATAACAAATCCTCAGCAGGAGCAGGATGTGTTGTGTCGCTTTGACCACCTGCTCCGTTTTGTACGTTAGTATCCGGTGTGTCGCTGTCATCAAAAACGGAAGAAGCGGGGTCGCAGGCGGCGGCAGTAAATAGCATAACAATAAGGCAAAGGACAATAAAAATACGTATCATAACAACTCCTCATGTTCTCAGACGATTATACCACATATTTGCTCCGTTATATGATATAATGTGATATATGTCATAGTGACTATTATTCCACACAATTTAGATATTTTAGGAGAAATATCCATGACAAACACAGTACCGCCCCGTATAGCAAGCATACTTATAAACGCACTCAAGGGTGGTGTTGTGCCGAGAGTGGGTCTTGAATATATTACTGTCGGGCGGGCGCAGGAGATAGCTGCGATACTTCATGATATTGATTTAGTCGCCGACGGCGGAGCGGCGTTTCGTTTTATCGTCGGAAAATACGGCAGCGGTAAAAGCTTCTTGCTTCAAACAATCCGAAATTATGCAACTGCAAAAGGCTTTGCAGTTGTAGATGCCGACCTTTCTCCCGAGCGGCGCTTTACAGGAACAAAAGGACAAGGTCTTGCAACATATAAAGAGCTTTTGCAAAACCTTTCGACAAAATCAAAGCCTGACGGCGGAGCACTGCCTCTTATACTCGAAAAATGGATATCGGGCATACAGGCATCTGTAAAATCACAAACAGACCTTGAAGGTGATGCTTTTGACAAACAGGTTGAAAAGCAAATCTTTGAAACTGCAAACTCTTTAGAGGGAATGGTAAACGGCTTTGAATTTGCAAAAGCAATAGTGCTTTACTGGCAGGCATACAAGGACGACGATTCTGCCACGAAAAGTAATGTGCTCCGTTGGTTTCGCGGAGAGTACGCCTCCCGCAGAGATGCAAAGACAGACCTTGGTATCAATTTCACAGTAACAGATGAAACATGGTATGACTTTTTAAAAATACTGGCAGTCTTTCTTGTCGGTGCGGGCTACAAGGGTCTTATTGTTCTCATTGACGAGCTTGTAAATATATTCAAGATTCCAAATTCGATTACAAGAGCAAATAACTACGAAAAAATCCTCACAATGTATAATGATGTGCTCCAGGGGAAAGCAAAGCACATCGGATTTCTTATGGGTGGCACACCGCAGTGTATAGAGGACAGATATAAAGGGGTCTACAGTTATGAAGCACTAAGGTCAAGACTTTCGGAAGGGCACTTTGCGACAGATGATTTAAAAGATTTATCGGCTCCGATTATCCGCTTGCAAATGCTGACACAAGAGGAAATGTATGTTTTGGTCGAAAAGCTTCGGGACATTCACGCAGGGTTATATAATTATGCTCCCACGCTAAAACATGAAGAGCTTCTCTATTTTCTGACAGTGGAATATAACCGAGTCGGTGCGCAGACACATATCACCCCGCGCGAGATAATCCGCGACTTTATAGAACTGACGGGTATAATCCATCAAAATCCACACAAGACTGTAGAGGAAATACTTGGCAGCAACAGCTTTGAAATGGCAAAAGGAGGACTCACCGACGAGGACATCCACGCCGATTTCGTAGAGTTTGAAATATAAGGAAAGTTATGCTTAAAGTAGAAAACCTCTTAAAGTCAGACAACCTTATACCCACATTAAATGTTGAAATTCTTTTGTACGGGGTCAAAGCACTTATCTTTGGTTTACCCTCAGGTTGGCTGCTTTCGTATAGTTTTTATAGATGGGCATATGGCGCAAGCCGTGAAGCGATTCCATTTCGAACTCCGCTTTTGGCAGTAGCTGTCGCAATCGCATCCATATTATTTGTTGCGCTGATAATAATGCGTTATAATAATTATAAACCCTACCGGGGGGACGGTTCTCCCGGTCGGATTTGATACAAGGGAACAATATTCAACAAATAACGCCATAATCGACACATATAAAAAACGAATAACAAGAGGTGTCCTATGAAAAAGCTTAAGATAACCCGTCGCGCAGTAGCGCTAATAACTATTTTGCTATTTATTTTTACTGCAGCATGCGCAAGCAAAGATAATAAAAACAATCCGGATGATGCAGTAGCACCAACGCCGGAAACACCTCGGGAAGAATTTCGGTTTACCCGTGAAAACTTCCCGCGTATGGACGGCTCAACATCAACAGCGCCGCTCGCTGAGGCTGTAGCGAGTGTGCTGCTCGGTGAGCCACGCGAAGCAGTTGTAGAGCTCGCGCAGTTTAACAGAACCACACAGTCATTTCGCAATCTCGCAGCGGGACTTTGTGATATTCTAATAGTTGCAGAGCCAACCCCCGAGGTGTTTGAAGAACTCAAAGAGCAAGGCTTTGAAATTGAAATAGCACCGATTGCAACCGATGCGTTGGTGTTTGTTGTTAATTCATTAAACCCTGTGGACACTCTGACGATAGAGCAAATCAGAGACATTTATACCGGCAAAATAACAAACTGGAATGAAGTCGGTGGCGAAGATATTGAAATAGAAGCTTTTCAGCGAAATGCCGAGGCTGGCAGTCAGGTGCTTATGGAAAAACTGGTTATGAAAGGCGAGCCAATGATGGATGCGCCGTCAGAGCTTGTTTCGTATGGCATGGGAGATTTAATAAATGCAGTAAAAGGCTTTGACGGCTCTGCAAGCGCAATTGGTTATACAGTTTATTACTATGCAGAGGATATGAAAATGGCAGACGGTCTTAAGATAATTTCTGTTGGCAATACCTTACCCGGAGCTGATACAATCCGCAGTGGTCAGTACCCGTTTTTAAACCCTTATTATGTAGTAATTAGTGCAAAAGAGTCACAGGACAGCCCGGCACGTATCATGTATACATGGCTCTTATCAGAAGATGGTCAGCGGCTTGTCGGTCTCGAAGGATATGTTTCGGTGCGTTGAGGAAGAGCATTATGAAAAAAAGTATTATTGCCGTTATTTTATTAATTGCAGCAGTCATGTTTGTTTCTGCGTGTAAAGATGATAAGTCGCCATATATCCCGGACATGTATGATGTGCCGGTACCAACTATGGCATGGAATGTGCACGCAGATTTTGACATACTCACACCTTATGATCCGGGTGCAATGTATACACGGCTGCATGCCGGAGCAATGCCGGAGCTTATAGCATCTGATGATTATGGATTGATTCTTCCATATATTAGCGGAAACATTCTTGCCGATGGCTCAATGGGTAGACTCAAATATGGATTTGTAACCATAGACGGCATAATCATTACAGACCTTGTGTTTGACCTGATAGAAAGAAGCTATACTTATCATTGGGAATATATTTATCAGATGGCATATAAACTTAGCATTTCAACACCCGGCGATAATGACATTTGGTATATGCAGTCAAAATATGCAGCTTGCGCAGCTGATGGCAGTTGGGTAACTCCGTTTGAGTATGTTGAAATTATTTTTTCAAATAACTATATATTTTTGATTCGTGACTATGAAACAGCGGATATTGACATTTATGATTATGATGGTAATTTTTTGCGTAATATGCTTGAAAATGAGTGGGTAAAATATATTACAGAAAACATCTGGGCTGCGGATATTGTATATAGTGTTTATGATGGAAGTGGTTGGGTAACCGTACAGTCACCATATGGCAACTTAGCATATGTTGATATCATGACAGGTGAAGCAACATATGCACAGAGCGCGGACTATTATTACGTGAATAATTTTTCGGAAGGCTTGGCAGGCATATGGGTTACCGGTGATGATGACAGGGGTAGTATGCTGTGGGGATACATCAACGAAGATTTCGAGTATGTAATTGAGCCAAAGTATATGCAAGCGGGTGATTTTCTTGATGGAAAAGCCCTTGTTTCCACACAAGATGGCACCTTTCATTTAATCAACAAGCAAGAAGAGATACTATTCACGTTTGAAGAAGACAGATATGTAGGTATAATGAATTACGACATGGGTTATGTTGTTTATCCGCGTGTAGAAGGAGAGTTCACAAAATACTATACAAATGATTTAATTGAAATCAAAATGCCGGACAGACTATATGAAATAGCATTTAACCCTTATGTATACGAGCTTAATAACGGCTGGCTGGCGCTTAATGATTATTCCTTTGGAGTATATCTTTTTAGGCATAATGAAGAACACTTTTTCCCCGGAATAGACAATATATCTTTTACGGACGGATACTATATGATTGTCCAAACTATTGATGACGATGGTTATTATAGGTCCGGTGTAACTACTTTTGACGGCAGAGAAATAATTCCGATAGAAGAAAAAATATCGATTACAAGAATTCTTGGGGATGCCGGAGTTAAAGCATTTATTGTTAATGACGAACCTCAGTGGGGGATATGGCAGTCAGGAGGTGCTTCTACAAATACGTATACACCAAATAAATACAGACTAATTGATTTAAATGGAAACGTACTGGCCTCAGGCTCAGGAAGACTTATTTATGATGATATTTCTCAGCTTTATTATGTGCTGAGTCCGGATTATTTTGCATGGCTCAACAGTGAAGGAAAAACGATAATAAATATCCCTCTCATGTCATATATGCTCGATTAATGAATCCTGCAACACAAGAGACAGATCTATAAATAGAGCTGTTTCTTGTGTTATTTATGTTCCTGTGTTATGATTTGCTTATATATTGGTAGTTGATTTTGGTAGCTCTATGAAGGAGAACATTATGTTTTGTGTAAAATGTGGTACAGAAAATGACATTAACTCTAAATTCTGCGTGAAATGCGGAGCGCTTATGACAAGCAACCCTGCGCCTGTGCCGACACAGCCGCCTGTGCCGACACAACCGCCTGTGCTGACACAACCGATGCAACATCAAGCGCAACCATATGGGCAAAAACCTCAATACCAACAACCGCAGGGGCAAAAGCCTCAAGCACAGCCGATATCGTCTCTGCAAAATAAAAAAACAAATATGGTTATTATAGTTACCCTTATAGCAATTGTTGTGGTTTTTCTTGCTGTGTTTGCCGCACTTTTCCTATTTACTGATATATTTAAGTCAACACCGGCAAATGATTATTTCGATCCTCCGATTTACACTGATCCCGGTCCGGATGCAGGGTTATCCGGTGACCCCGGAGCTGATCCCGGAGTTGACCCCGGAGTTGACCCCGGAGTTGACCCCGGAGTTGACCCCGGATATGACTTTAGCGATTATGTATACCGTGCATGGAATATGCTGAGCGAATATCAGGTTTCAGAAGAAGAAATACCTTCTATATACAGCATTATGACCGAAAACGATATTGCATTTAACGTTACAGATATTGAACGGACTGTAGGCAGAATGGTTGTACCTACGATTTTTGCCTTTTTGCCCGATTATGAAGAGGAAAAAGTGCTTGTAGAGATTGTAGAAACAATATATGAAAACGTTGATGATGTATGGGGAGCAATCGATATTTTCGGTAGAATGCTAAATGAGGATTATGATTTTTATGTCACATATCCGCCAACAGACTATTCAAACTTCGGACCGGATTACCGTTTTTGCGAAATGATGAGAGACCTGGAAAGTGGTGAGGGTGTATTTTATGTTTCTGCGATATACAGCCGTGAAGAAAGTGTCATAATAACACGTTTTGGTATTATTGAAATAAAACTAATTCGTGAAGGTATCGGGCCGTTAAACTTAGAAGCCATCGCCCGCGGATAATAGAAAGATTGTCGTATGGATGCTTTCTCTAGACTGGCACCTTTTATACAGGATTTTATATATCAGGAAAAATGGGATGAGCTTCGTGGCATCCAGGTAGCGGCATGTGATGTTATTTTTGACAGCGAAAACAATTTGCTGCTCTCTTCCGGCACAGCTTCCGGCAAAACTGAAGCTGCGTTTTTACCTGTTTTGACAGTACTTCATAACAACCCGTCAAAGTCAGTCGGAGTTTTATACATATCACCGCTAAAAGCGCTTATCAACGACCAGTTTAAACGCCTGGAACAGCTTTTAATAGACTCACATCTGCCTGTTGTTAAGTGGCACGGTGATGCCTCACAATCAAAAAAAGATGAGCTTGTAAAAAACCCTAAAGGTCTTTTGCAAATAACTCCGGAGTCACTGGAGAGTCTCGTTACGAACAAACGCGGAGCATGCTTTCAACTGTTTTCGGATTTGCGTTTTATCATTATAGATGAAGTACACCATTTCATGCGCGATGCCCGTGGTGTGCAGCTTTTGTGCGTTTTGGAGCGGCTGCAAAATCTGGTAAATGTAGTCCCAAGGCGAATAGGGCTGTCTGCAACAATGGGTGATCTTACAATGGCTGAAACATGGCTAAACACCGGAACAAACCGCAAATGTGCTGCTCCCGTGACGGACGAAGGGAGAAAGAGAGTCCGCTTGCATGTGGAGCGGTTTGTAAATTATGCAGATAAACGCGACCTTGAAGAGCGGGACGGCAGTGGTAATGTCATAAGTGTCAGCGAAGGCGGAGACATAGGTAACAAAGAGCATTATGAATACTTGTTCAAAGCAACACTTGACAAAAAAACCATCATCTTTACAAACAGCCGTGAGGAAACCGAATATGTACTGGCAAATCTGCGGGAGATAGCACTTAAGAACAAATCTCCGGATGTCTACAGGGTGCATCACGGTAATGTATCGGCACTACTGCGCGAGACAACAGAAGATGAAATGAAAGCGGAAGATGAAAAAATCGTAACAGGAGCGACGGTAACACTCGAGCTTGGTATCGACATCGGCTCTCTCGACCAAGCTGTTCAGGTTGGAGCGCCACTCAATGTTTCATCATTTGCACAAAGACTAGGACGCTGCGGGCGACGCGGGCAAACACCGCAGCTATTATTTACTATTGTCGAAAGTATCCAAATCAACTCTGCAGATATTATCGGACCGATAAACTGGGAACTGGTACGTACCATAGCAATCATAGATTTATATACAAAAGAACACTGGATAGAGCCGATTTATCCGCACAATCATGCGTATAACCTGCTCTATCATCAAACTATGAGCTACTTAAAAAGTAATGGCGAGTCATCTCCTGCAGCGCTGGCATCGGCTGTTCTTTCGCTCGGTTGCTTTAAGCATATTCCACAAGAGGATTACAAGAAACTTTTGACATATCTAGTCAACACAGAGCAACTTGAACGCACTGAACGTGATGGTCTTATCATCGGCAGAGAAGGTGAAAAGATTGTAAACAGTCACAAATTTCTGACTGTGTTTATAGCTCCCGAATATTTACTCGTAAAGGACGAAAACCGGACAATAGGAACTGTCGATAAAATTTATCCTGTCGGAACACGTTTTGCACTTGCGGGGCAGGCTTGGGAAACTGTCGATGTAAATGAAAAGAGCAAGGTCATTTTTGTAAAGCATGTGCCCGGTATTTCAATGGTCGATTGGGATCAGGACACAAGCGTAGAGCTTCATACGATGCTTGTACAAAGAATGAAACAGGTATTAGTAACTGACGAGGCATACTCTTATCTTAGTGACCGCTGCGCTCCGCGTCTTGAAGAGATACGTTACATCGCATCAAACAGCGGTATTTTAAGTAA
>Ga0123356_10000591_pt1 | contig 40235 bp, 31 predicted proteins | sample TergutEmb28metaG_2_FD_92546 | JGI IMG/M metagenome (GOLD analysis project Ga0123356, IMG submission 92546) | Embiratermes neotenicus P3 segment gut microbial communities from Petit-Saut dam, French Guiana - Emb289 P3 | ecosystem: Host-associated > Arthropoda: Insects > Digestive system > Gut ...
ACGAAACGAAGAAAAACTCGGGCTGTGGTTGTATGGCGAGTGGAAACACGTCGTTTTCCGGGCTTGGTTTTGTGCTCTCATGCGTGTTGCTTGCCCGGCTTCGACGGCGAGGGGTTGCTTAAACCTTCGTCCCATGGGGCGCAGCAGCGGGCGACCACAGGTCGCCCCTACGGTTTCACCCCTCGCGCCCCCGTCCAGCAAAGTCAGCTGAAGCACCAGCAAGCCTCCCCAGTCCACGGAAGTAGAAACTGAAACAACCGTTTGCCAAGCTAAAAAAATCTACACCACAGGCAAATAAAACCCCAGCAGGAGCGTCTCATAACTGAAAGGGAGTTGGTGAACAGCCACTCTTGGGTAATTGTTTTGTATTTTCAATTACGTTCCGTCTTGCTCAAACATTGTTGAACACCCCAAGGAGTCTCAAATGAAAATGTGGGTTGCAGCTGTCATGCTCGCAAGCTGCCTTGCAGGTTGTTTCCCACCCCCTCCTGCCGCCTTCTATGGGAGCGCACCGGCATCCGAAGGCAAGCTTTATGTGGCAGGTGCAAGAAACGAGCAAAAGGCCATATACCTCTGCCCGGATTTGCCTGGGAAAGGCAAGTGTGAGCCGGTTGAGCTTAGGTTAGCGGCTAACAGTCCCAATTCCGCTTTTACGAGCATTCGACAGGTTGGCGAAAAAACCTATTATATGACTGGCATTAGCTTCATAACCGGAAAAAAGGGGGGGATCATAGGCATCAACTCCGGGGAGCTTTATAAATGTGAGGCAAAGGGAAAGTGGATGACGTGTAGCCTCATTGACACGCAATAAAGGCTCTGAGGTGGAGGCGTACGGCCGACAATTCCCTCTGCTTAAAATGTCGCTGTGGTTTTGTGTGCCCCTATGCAACCACTCATGCTACATTATTGCCTACGAGTGTTTTTGAGTTCCTGTTAGGACCGCATCATCCAATCCAATGAGGTATTGTGGTTATGAGAATTGCCGGTATTGCGCTGTTAGGCTTCTCTTTCCTATCGTTTTTTCTTCCTCATGACTTTGGTTTCGGCGTTTTTTTTCTCTTCATGTTGTGTCTGCCGGGAGGCATTGTCCTCATCGTTCTTTCCTTGCCACAGGTTAGAGCGGCAAGAGGCCCGCTGGTTGTTGGGAAAATTCTTGAAATAAACCAGACCGGATTCTCGCATAACTGGACTGTGCGGGGTGGGTCCGTGCTGGACTTGAGTGTGGAGTTTAGGACAAAGGAGGGACAGAAGGTGAGCACTTCGGGAAAAGTGCCGGTGTCATGGATGGATCAGACATGGCTTCAGCCGGGAATGCCGGTTCCTCTTAAATATTATCCAAAAAATCCAAAACATATCGCCATAGCGCTGCGCGAGAATTTGAAAAAACTGACGCCTGTCTTTGCCGCATACCAAGAAAAGATAAAAAATGGCCCCTTGGTTTTTGGAACATTGGTGTCAATGGAACCGACGGGGAAACAGATGGAAGGCGAGCTCACGGTGGAGCTGGTATTGCAGTTTAGTACGGTGGATGGGCAGCAGATAACCGCTTCTCACCTAAGGCCGGCGCCCCAGGAGCTGCTTCCGGCAGGAACCGTGTTCCCTCTTCGCTACAATCCGGAGGAGCCAGAACAAATTATAACAGGGCTCGGACCTATGAATGCGGACGAAGAACCTGTGCAACAAGCCCTCCATACATATATGGTTGCAAAGGGCTGGAAGACTCAGAAAGCCGTGGATATGGAGAAACACGGCGTGAAAGCTGCCGGCGTGGTTCTTTCTGCGCAGCCCACGGGCAATAGAGTCAATGATTGCGAAGAAATGCTCTTGCATGTCAAAGTGACACGTCCGGAGAACGGCGGCACATATGATGCAACCCTAACACAGCCTGTACGCTCAGACGCGCTTGCCTTTGTTCAACCCGGCAGTGTGGTGAAGGTGTTTTATATGCCGGAGAATGAGGAAGACATTGCTGTCTCAAATAAGGTAAGCATAACATTTGGGTTTTAGGTTTCCTTTAAAACTATTTTCTCTTTAGGAGAATTTTATGAAAGAGCTAAAGGAATTTCTTAGAAATATAAAATTATTAGCCGGCATATTCATTTTATCCTTAGCCATTGCATTTCCCCTTATAATGTTGATTGATGATATGAAATCAGCATTTATTGTTTTATATATAACAGGGGGTCTCTTCCTTCTCGTTTTTCTTCTAATGGCATATATTCAAATAATCACCCGGAAGTTGAGAAACGGTCCGCTGGTGATTGGGACGGTGGTTTCGGCCAAGGAGACGATGGAGAACCAGCAGCATCTGCTGAATCTAACCATGCAATTTTATACACTGGATGGACGTCAAGTGACGGCCTCTTCAAGCATGGATTTTCCCAAGGGCCTGGGGAAAGCATTTCAACCTGGGGAGCCGCATCCTCTGAGGTATCACCCTGAAAAACCTGAGGAAATTTTGATAGGGATGGAGGGGGTGGACGATGCAGCCCTGGAAGCTGCATTTGACAGATACAGTGAAACAGTGAAAAACGGTCCGCAGGTTATGGGGAGGATTGTTTCAATAAAAAACCATATTGTTCGTTTAAACAAAAACTCTATCCTTAACATAACAGTACAGTTTAATACAACCAACGGGCAACAAGTGACGGCTTCTGACCGAAGGAAGGTTGCGGATGACGACATAGAGCAATTTATGTTGTTCAGGCCGGAAGAGCTGGTTGCGCTTCGATATGCCCGCGAAAATCCGCAGCAGGTGATGTTGGAGCCGCATGCGATGAAAAAAACATTGGACTATGAGCGCGCCCTACGCCGAGAAAAGGTGAAAAACGGCCCGCTGGTTTTTGGGATGGTTGTTCTGGAAGAACCGACCGGTTGGCAAAGGGGCGATATGGAAATAGTGGATATAAGCATTTATTTTAAAACCATTGACGGGCAGGCAATCACCGCCCACACGAGGGTAGCTCAAAAAGAGTCTCAGCTAAATTCACTGGCGCCTCTTCGGTATGATCCGAACCATCCACAGCAAATAAGTTTGGCGAATGACGAAGACGAGGCCACCTTGCAAGCTGCCTTGGACGCACAGAGGGTTGCCAGCGGGCACGTTAGCCAGGAAGAAGTCGATATGCTGAGAAACGGCGTGAAAGCAACCGGCCTCATTCTTTCTGCGCAGCCTACGGGCAACATTGTCGACGGTGACGGGGAAATGGCTTTGCATTTGAAAGTAACGCGCCCGGAAGGCGGGACATATGAGGTGAGGATACATAAGGTGGTACCCCAGGACGCGCTTGCCTCCACCCAACCCGGCAGAGAGCTAGAGGTTTTTTATATGCCGAAAAACGAAGAAAATATTGCGGTGGTATTATAAACCTTGGGGTGGGGCCCATTCCAAGTTGACTTGAGTTGCTCAAAGGGCAACCGGCGCTTTGGCAAGCCCATCCAAAACGTTTGGGCTTTCCTATTACGCCTGGCAGGGCTCGAACCTGCGACCCTCGGCTTAGAAGGCCGATGCTCTGTCCAGCTGAGCTACAGGCGCAAAACAACTGTCCAACATTGTCGGGGCGAGAGGATTCGAACCTCCGACTTCCTGCGCCCAAGGCAGGCGCGCTACCAGGCTGCGCTACACCCCGAGGCGCCCACCCTCGCCGATGATAAGCCTTCATGCAAGACTAAAAATCCAACTCCCCTACCTCGCCTACGGAATCCATAATAAGTCTAAACCGAGAGGCCACTTCCTTCCCCAACAATTCATTCATCACCCTCTGCGTCTCCTCCTCATCCTCCACAGAAACCTTCAACGCTACTCGCCTACGCACATCCAAAGTGGTCGCCTTCAAATCGCCGGCCGGCATCTCCCCCAAGCCTTTGAAACGCATAATATTTGGCTTGGCATTGCCTTTGGCTTTCTCTTTGAGAATGCGGTTTTTGTCCTGCTCGTCCTGCGCCCAATAGGTTTCTTTGCCAATGTCGACGCGAAACAGCGGGGGCTGCGCAATATAAACGCAGCCGGCTTGAATGAGGGGACGCAAATGTCGCCAAAAAAACGCCAGCAACAAAGTCGCAATGTGGTGGCCGTCGCTGTCCGCATCCATCAACAAGAAAATTTTTCCATAGCGCAGACGGCGAATGTCGCAGTCCTTCCCAAGCCCGCACCCCAAGGCATTCGCAATGTCCTGCAACTCGCGGTTTTGGGAAACCTTGTCCAAAGAGGCCTGCTCTGCATTCAGCACTTTGCCGCGCAAAGGCAACACCGCCTGCGTCCGGCGATCTCTTCCCTGCTTGGCGGAGCCGCCGGCAGAATCCCCCTCCACAATAAACAACTCGGACTCCTCCGGGTTGCTCGACGAGCAGTCCGCCAACTTCCCCGGCAAATTCAAACGGTGCGCTATGGCCGTCTTCCGCATGACGGCAGAAGAGGCGGCCCTTGAAGCTTCGCGGGCCTTCGCCGCCAACACAATCCTCGCAACAATCGCATCCGCCACCGTCTTGTTGTCGTTGAGCCACTTCTCCAGGGAAGGACGCACCACCGAGTCCACCTGGCTTTGCACTTCAGGGTTGTTGAGTTTCGCCTTGGTTTGCCCTTGGAATTGAGGCTCCAAAACATAAATGGACAAAACCGCCACCATCCCCTCGCGTATGTCTTCGGCCGTCAAACTCAAACCCTTGGGCGCAAGGTTGTGCGTCTCCACATAGTTGCGGACGGCCTTCACTACCCCCCCCCGAAGGCCAAGTTCATGCGTGCCGCCGTTGGGCGTGGGTATGCCATTCACATAACTTTTGCACCACTCGTCGGTCGCCTGCGTCCAACACAAAGCCACTTCCATACGCAAGCCATTGTCATGGTGCTTATAGAAGGGGGGGGCACTTTCAGGGACAGCCCTTAGGTTTTTTTGTTGAAGCAAAGTTTGAATAAAATCTTCAATACCACCGTCGTGGTGGAAAACCGTTTCAACCGCAGGGCGAACGGTTTCATTTCGAAAACGCACCGTCAGATTGCGGTGCAAATAGCTTTTGGCTTCAAGGACGCCGGCAATGGTGTCGGCGTCAAAACACATTTTGGCGCCGAATATTTCTTCGTCCGGCTGGAAGGAAACCAAAGTCCCCGTGCTTCTGCAGGGCCCCTTCAACTTCAACTTCCCCGTGGGCTTTCCGCGCGAAAAAAATTGCTCAACCCGCTGCCCGTCCTTGCAAACCTCCACATAAAGCTGTGAAGAAAGCGCATTCACAACGGAGGAGCCCACCCCATGCAAGCCTCCAGAGTGCATGTAGTTGTTCTTTTCGAATTTTCCCCCGGCATGCAGCGTCGTAAAAATAAGCTCCAACGCGGACTTCTTGTATTTCGGCATCTCATCAAAAGGAATGCCCCTCCCATCGTCCGAGACACTTACCATTTTCCCGCCGGCATGCAGCCGCACACTTACCTGGGAGGCAAACCCATTCATCACCTCATCAATGGAGTTGTCCAAAATCTCCCACAGCAAATGGTGGAAACCCGCAGAGTCCACGCCACCTATATACATGGCCGGTCTCTTGCGAACGGCTTCCAACCCCTCAAGGACTTGTATGTCTGCGCCCGTATAACTTTTGCTGAGTTTTGTCATTGCTTGGCTTCTTCTGGAATGTCTCCCATGTTGTCGGGAAAGCTTATGGTTTCTATGGCGTCATTCTTGGACATCTCCCGCCCCCTCCCCCCGCGGGAAGTCAACGCAATAGCCCCAAGCTGAAACCGTAACTTCCGTTTTTTTCGTGTCTCAAAATTCAAAAACACACCCTTGTCGAAACTGCATAAAAATGCCGCCACCTCATCCTCCGCCCCTAAAGACATCAACTTCACCCCTTTGCCCGGGTTCGCCAGCTTCGTCACTTCATGGGCGCGAAAAACCAAGGAGGCTGTCTTCTTCGTCAAAAAACCCAGCAGACATTTTTCTGTATATTTCGACAAACCCAACACCTCGTCCCCCTCCTGCAATTTGACAAAGCGCCTCCCGGAGCGTGTGGATATTTCCAAATAGGGCGTTAAATCCATACGCATGCCATAGGCACGTCGGGTAACAATAATAAATTCCTCTGAAGGCGTTAAAGCACTCACACAAAGTGCTCCCACCACCCGCTCCCCATCCTCAAAACGGAAAAGTTTTTGTATGGGGTCTCCATAACCCACAGAAGCGGGCACGTCGTTGCAGCGCAGCGTATAGGCCTTCCCCAAATTCGAAAAAAGCGTCAGCGGGGACTTCAATGTCCCTTTAATGCTATAGGCCACAGAGTCACCCTCACGCAGTCGCGTCGCCGCCGCGGACTTCAACTCCTTGACACGCTTTATCCACCCGTCTTTTGTGAGGACAACTTGGCAGTCCTCGTCGGCAATAAACGCTTCTTCGTCAAAAGCCACCTCTTCGGTTTCTCCACCTATTTTTGTCCGCCGCTTGTCGGCATATTGCTCGGCAATGTCAGAAATTTCTTTTGCAACCAGCGTCCAACGCGCACTCGGCTTCTTCAAAAGCCCCTCTAGACGGCTGGCCTCTTTGGACTTCTCCTTCAACTCTTTTTCAACCAGGAGAATTTCGAGTTTGGCCAGGCGATAGAGTTTCATTTCCAAAATCGCATCGGCTTGCTGCGCATCCAATTTGAAACGCGCCTGCAACTTTTGAGAAGCGTCTTCTTTGCCGTCGGACTTGCGAATGATTCGAAGGACTTCGTCCAGCGCGTCATAAATTTTTTGGAAGCCCTCCAAAATGTGCAGCCTGGCCCGAAGCTCTGCCAAGTCGTGCTCAAGCCTCCGCCTCACCACCTCAAAACGAAACTGTAAAAAGTACTGCAACGCTTCTTTGAGGCCAATCCTTTTGGGCATGCCAACATCCGGCGTCTGCGTCGGAATCAAACACGTCATGTTGACATTAAACTTCGTCGACAAAAGGGTATGCTTATAGAGGTAGGCCATGACGAGTTCAGGGTCTGCCTCACGTTTAATTTCAAGGACAATACGCACGTCGGTTGTGGATTCGTCGCGTACATCCACCAGCAACGGCAATTGCCGCTCGCGGATGATTTCTCCAAACTTGCTGACCAAAGCGGATTTATTCACTGCATAGGGGATGGAGTGAATGACAATCAACTTCCCCCCTCGGGGCAAAGGCTCTAACTTCCACTCCCCCCTTAGGCGAACCCCACCCTGCCCTGTCTCATAAATCTCTAAAAGCTCCTGCTTGCTGTTGAGAATCCGCCCCCCCGTCGGAAAATCCGGCCCCTTCACAAAACGCAGAAGCTCCTTCGTCGTCAGCTCAGAGTTTTCAATCAATGCAAGCAATGCGCCTGTCAACTCTCCAAGGTTGTGCGGAGGAATGTTGGTGGCCATTCCAACGGCAATCCCCGTGGTTCCATTCATCAACAGCTGAGGTACTTTTGCTGGAATGACGATGGGCTCAAAGCGCGTTCCGTCATAGCTGGGCCTAAAGTCTACCGTCTTGCTGGACAACTCACTCAAAAGCTCATTCGCCAACTTTTGGAGCCGGCACTCCGTATAGCGGTAGGCCGCAGGCGCATCCCCATCCAAAGAACCAAAATTTCCATGCCCCTCTATCAACGGATAGCGCAAGGAAAAGTCTTGAGCCATACGGGCCAAGGCTTCATAAATGGAGGCATCCCCATGCGGATGGTATCGCCCCATAATGGCGCCTACCACCTGCGCACATTTTTGGTATTTGGCATCGTGCACAAGGCGTAAGTCATGGTGCATGCCATATAAAATTCTGCGCTGGACGGGTTTGAGCCCATCCCGCACATCCGGCAAGGCACGCGAAGTAATAACACTCAAGGCATAGTTGATGTAGCGTCGCTGAGTCTCAGCCGCCAGGTGGACCAGGGATTCTGAAGCCTGCATCAAATCCAATTGGCCATTCAGTTGGCCATTGTCCCAACCGCTGTCTTTCTTGCGTGTGCTGCTTTTGTTGCTCTTTCTCATGAACGTTCTCAAAGCCACTCTGGGGCTGGAATCCGCTCAAGGAATATAGTGACGGACAAACCGAAGTAAAGAAACGCTTCCGCGTTTTCAATACAGATATAGGGGGCGTGAACAAGTGGGTACTTGCTTAGAAAACGACGTACTCCTTGAGGCTACCCCTCCCCTACCTGCCCCTGCTACCCAGGGGGATATCCGCTCCTTCCTATGAAAAAACACTGCCCTAACAATAGTTTAGCGGCAATAAAACCCCTTTAGGGAAAAAATAGGCCTATGCCCCCCTTGAAAACACAACTTGCGCACGTATTGTAGAATTTATATAGCCCTTGCGCTAAAAGAAATGGAAGCCACATGGCCTTAGCTGTGTTGTTCGGTATTCATGTGGTTTGCCCTAAAAGCATCTTCAAGTTGCATTTGCCGCGCGCATCAGCACTTGCCTCTAAGAATTTGTCCCCAAAGTGAGAACCCAGCAGGTGAACCTCTTTCATGAATGACTCTTCTGACAATACAGATTTTCAGCCCAAGCCTGAGAATAAAACAACTCCTGAAAAGGAAATCGCCCCTAAAGCAAATGCCTCCAAGCTTGCAGAGAACGAAAGCAATCATGCAGCGGGTGAAAACGAAGCCGAACCACAACCATCTTCTTCAAAGCGAAAACGCAGACGCAGGCGCCGCAAAAATAACCCCGTCCTCTTCTCCCCTGACGGACAAGCCTATCGTATGGTTGTTCAGCCGGATGGGCAACGCGTCCAAGTTTTTCTGACACCCCAAGAGTTGCAGCAACATCAGCAACGGCTTCTTCAGCAACAAGCACAACGTGTGCAACCTGAAAATGTACCTGCGCCTATGGTGGCAGTCGAAGGCGTGCTCGACATTGACGTAAAAGGCCCTAACGCTTTTTTGCGACAAATTAAACGCAACTTGCTTCCTGGAGCGGATGATCCAGAGTTGTCTAAAAACCTTGTTCAAAAACTCAAACTGCGCCCCGGCCAATATGTTTCTGCTCAGGCGCTTGCGAAAGGCAACAAACGGGTCATCCAACGCGTTGATATGGTGGAAGGGTTTCCTCTTGAGCAAGCCATACGGCTTCCTCATTTTCAAGATCTCACTTCCATCGATCCTGTCGAGCAATTAAGACTCGAACACTCCCACAAAGAAATGCTGACACGCGTGTTGGATCTCATCGCGCCGCTTGGCAAAGGACAAAGAGCGCTCATTGTTGCACCTCCCAAAACGGGCAAAACCATCATGCTGCAACGTATTGCCCAAGCACTTCTCATCAACCATCCAGAAACACATATTATCGTCGTCCTTGTGGATGAACGCCCAGAAGAAGTAACGGATATGCGCCGCAGCATTCAGGCCGAAGTCCTCGCTTCAAGCTCGGACCGCCATGCAGCTGATCATCTCAAAGTGGCAGAGCTTGCACTGGAACGCGCCCGTCGAATGGTGGAAAGTGGAAGAGATGTTGTTGTCCTTTTGGACTCCATCACAAGGCTGGCGCGTGCATTCAATAAAGAAGTCGACTCTTCCGGACGAACACTCACAGGTGGCGTGGATTCGCGCGCTCTTGAACGACCCAAACGTATTTTCGGCGCGGCAAGGGCAACAGAAGAAGCGGGTACGCTTACCATTATAGGTACTGCCATTATCGATACCGGTAGCCGTATGGATGAAGTTATTTTTGAAGAGTTTAAAGGCACCGGCAATTTAGAAATTACCCTCGATAGGCTATTGGCAGAAAAACGTATTTGGCCCGCTGTGAATATTGCCCAGTCAGGCACACGCAAAGAGGAAAAACTGTTATCGGCCAAAGAATATGAGAAAATTAAAAAGCTCCGACAAATGCTTTTCCAAGTAAAACCTGTCGAGGCTATGGAGGCATTGATAAAACGCCTATCCCGCTATACCTATAACGATGAGTTCCTAGAGGAGTTGTGAGCAGTTGTCTATGCCTGCACATCATTGCAGCTATCATCCCCAAAGAGCTGGCATTGCTGTTTGCGTTTCCTGTCGCCGCGTCATCTGCGCAGAATGTACGACTCAATTCGACGGCATCCACCGCTGCACATCTTGCCTGGAATATTTTCTCTTAGCATTTTCTGCCCAACTGAATTCACGCAATGAATGGGGAATGGCCAGCATTCTGGGAGCAGGAGTGGCGTTGGCAAGCATGTTCGCTATGACGGTTTTAATTGCTTATTGCCTCTCAAACCTCCTTGCATATAGCTCCTAAGGTGATTCGTGGCGGTAGACCCAACAGAATTTCGATTGCCCAGCGCATTGGCCACTTTCGATGCAGCCATTCACCTTGGCATGCGCGATGCGAGGCTTTGGTCCATCACCTTGCTTCCAAGCGCAGCCTTATTGGCAACGTCCATCTTTTGGCTGGACGCCATTCGACTCAATTCAAATGTTGGTTGGGCTTCAACCCTGCTTTGCCTGGCCTGGTGCTTTCGCGCATGTGGCCAGGGCGCTGCTGCTCACTATATGAACAGCCTACTTTTTGAGCAAAACAGTGCTGGATTTCTGGCATGCTGGAAAGCAGCTTTTGCCCGTTTGCCCAGTTTGGTTTTTGCAGCAGGACTGTGTTTTTGGCTTAATGCCTTCATTCTCTGCTTGAGTGGAGGCTTGCTCTTTTTCTGGCTCAACGCGCATTTTGTGGCCTATGGTGTCGCTCAACAAGGTCGTGGAAAAACGTGGTCTCTCTATTCCACATGCTCTCGCGCACTTGCTCCCCTTCACCACCAAACTGTGTGGCTGAGCTTATTTAGCTTATCCGGTCTCATCATCATGTTGGGCCTCCTCCAATCCACCACATGGGGACTTGAACTTCTCAATCAACTCATTGGCATCAACACCCGTTTCTTTTCGCAGCTTACTTCCTCCCAAAACCCCTCTTGGTATTTCATTGTGGCCGTTATTGCTTTTGGGCTTTTTGAGCCTATCCGCGCTTGCCTCACCAGTTTGCTTCTGGCCAATGCACGTACGCGAAGAGAAGGTTTGGATTTATCGGTTGCCATTGAACGTCTGCCAAGCAGAAACAAGCTTATGGGCACCCTTTTGGTTTTGCTCTGTATTTTTCCAACACTGGCCCACGCGGAAGCTTCTTCTGCGTGGAATCAACAAATACAAGCCTTGGAACACGATTGCCCTCAAGAATTCCAACCTGTTTCCAGCCTCGTTGAGCAAGCCCATCAAATATCCCCCCAGGCGACAGAACATTGGCTTGATTTTCTCAACAATGAAGACAGTTGTGAAACCATTCAAAAAAAGCTTGAACTTGCAGCCCAACCCCTCAAGCAACTCATTCACCATTCGGCCATTTTGGAGGACTCCCATCCCACCGAAACAGCAGAGCGCATTTTAAGCCAAGACGAATTTCAGCAGGCACAACCCAAATCTAAAAACCCAACGCAAGCAGAAAATAGAAACCCTTGGTGGGAACGTTTGATTCAATGGCTTAAAGAAATAATAGAGAAGATTTTGAATGACAATTCGCCACCCGAAGAAGACTCCCTTGATGAGTCAAGAATCCATCCATTTAAAAATTTCTCCATCGGAGGATGGGCTGTCTTTGGGTTGGTCGCCGGAATGGCCATATTGATCATCCTCCTTTATGCTGTCTTCCTGTCCCCCCATAGAAAAAAGACTTCAACGCCAAAAGAGACAAGCCATTCAACAACAAGCGAACTTGCCCATGCATTGACGAAACCTGTTGCCCACTGGATTTCTCATGCGGAAAAATTATGCGCAGCAGGTCAATTTCGAGAAGCCATTCGTAGCCTCTATTTGGGGGTCCTGGTTCAAACACACAAAAATGGCCAACTGGATTTTGAACCCACGTTGAGCAACTTTGAAAATTTGGAGCGTTTCCGTGGTTCACAAACAACCAAACAGGATTTCAAACAGGCAATCATCGGGTTCGAATTTTCTTGGTATGGATATAGAATGGTAACCGCTTCTACGTTCATCGAATACAAAACTTTATGCCAACGGATTTTAGGGGCTGAGAGTTAAAGTGCGCGATCGATTTCCATGGATAGCTGTTGGCATTCTCCTCTTCAGCTATGTCCTATGGAATTATCTCGCTTCAAGTGCGAAACGTTCGGAACACGCAGAAACCTTGTCTACTTATCGCGCTCTGCCTGACGGCGCGCGCGGAATTTTCTTGCTTGCAAAATCTCACAACCTCCCTGTTCAACGCAGCCAAGTGCCCTTTCAACAGCTGTCCGAAAAAGATGCCCTCATCATCCTCGGCGCAAATCTCCAGGAGCCTTTGAATGCGCCTGCATGGCGCACCCAGGAAAGCGAAACCCAAACCCTTCTGAAGCTGATTCAAAATGGAATGACGGTCGTTTTTGTCATCCACGGCTCTGCGACTCAAGACAGCCATCCCCAAAACCCCAAGCTTGAGTCTCTGCCCAATGAAGCAACAGAGAAATTTCTTGAGGCATTCGATGTTCGGCTGTCTCAAATTAAATCCGAAATGGAAGAGGATACGCCCCCTCCAGAAACTTTATCCCCGGCTTTCCCTAGTCCCTATTTAATTGGGGTTAATAAACTTAAAGCTACCCCAACCCATTTCATTCAAATCAACCCCGAGAAGACATTGCCGCTGCTCTCTGCCGACAATTCCCATGAAACAAAATACGCGGCGGTCATCGCTCCGCTGGGCCAAGGGAAACTCATCTTCATCGCCGCCCCCACATTGGCCATCAATCGAAATCTTCTTTCTGAAGACAATGCCACGTTTTGGCTGCACATGTTGCAAGCACTCGCCAAAGAGCATCGAGAAATCTTCTTTGACGAATCTCACCATGGTTTTGAGGAAAAAATCACCATCGCAAAACTGGGGGCCGGCTATAACCTTCAATATGTCATCTTCCAACTGATTTTGGCTGCTGTGTTGTGGTTTTTCTCCCTCAAACACTTTGGACGCCCCAAGGCTCCTGTGGAGATGGCCCAATATGAAAGCGCTGTCTATTTCCAAGGACAAAGCCATGTGTTGCAGGCAGGCAAGCACTATTCTCACGCTGCCAATGTCATTCTACAAAGACTTGTGGAAGAATTTATCCAGCACTTTTCTCTTCAGCCCAAAACACAACTCTCAACGCTTATTGAGCATCTAAACTCTCTGCATGCAGAAAAAGCGGCCCAGGCCTTGGAGTCGTTGGCCCAAACAGCCGTTGAAACTCAATCCAACCCATCCCTGCTTGCGCTCGCGCGTCAAGCGACTGCCATTCGACAACATTTCTTGCCTAAGAAAGACAAAGAAAATGAATCTGGATAGTTTGGTGTCAAGCCCTACTCAACAATCGCTTGAAGCTGTATCCCATTTTCGAGAGCTGGTTTTCAAAGAGTTGCGAAAACTCATCGTTGGCCAGGAGCATGCATTGGAACTCATGCTTTGTGCTCTATTGTCAGGGGGCCATTCCTTGCTTGAAGGCGTTCCTGGCGTTGCAAAAACATTGATGGCCAAAACATTGGCATCGTCTATCAACGCTCGTTTCAAACGTATCCAGTTTACGCCAGATTTGATGCCTGCGGATATTTTGGGAACAAGTGTGTTCGACCTGAAAACCCAAACCTTCTCGCTCGTATATGGACCCATCTTCACAGAGATTTTGCTTGCGGACGAAATCAATCGAGCTCCTGCGAAAACCCAGTCCGCATTGCTGGAAGCCATGCAAGAGCGCACGGTTTCCATTGAAGGCAAACAGATAACTCTCGATCCCATCTTCACCGTCTTCGCAACTCAAAACCCCATCGAATCTGAAGGGACCTATCCTCTTCCAGAAGCGCAATTAGACCGGTTTATGTTTAAAGTGGAGATTGGATATCCAAGTGCACAAGAAGAAGACTCTATTTTAGCTGCAGCCAATTCTGGAATCTATTCTAAAGGAACGGACACCACCATCAACGTTGCTATTTCTCCCGGTGAGATTCTGCAAGCGCGCGCAGCACTCACAAATGTCCACGTTGAGCCCAGCATCCTCCAATACATTCGTCAGCTTCTAACGGCAACTCGCCAATCTCCCAATATCCGCCTGGGTGCTGGCCCTCGGGCTGGAGTACATTTGCTTCTCGCCTCAAAAGCTCTGGCCGCACTCAGAGGTTTTGATTTTGTAACACCAGACATTGTGCGCGCGCTCATCCATCCTGTCTTGCAGCATCGCCTGCTTCTTTCTGCGGATGCTGAGCTGGGTGGGGAAACAGCAGAACGTGCACTGAGTCAAGCCGTTAACAGAATCGAAGTTCCAAGGTGACACGGTGATTTTTTCAAGAGGGTTGTGGACAACTCTGGCCTTGCTATCCATTCCAATGTTGCTGGGAGGATTTTTCCCTGAACTTCAAGGCATGGTGCTTTGGATAGATGTTTTTTTGCTGCTCCTCATCCTCATCGACAGTTATTCTCTCCGAAAAGTCCACATTGAAGCCTCCCGTATTTTGCCCTCTAAAATGCTGGTTGGCGTTTTTAACAAAATAGAAATTCTAGCTCGACATAACAGCAAACGACTTCTTCACATAGAGTTGGTGGATGATTTGCCTGATTTGTTTTTAAGCACTACACACAAATTAAAGGCACGCATTCCTTCAAAAGCATGGGCCAAAATGGCTTATAGCGTTAAGCCTCTGCAACGTGGCTACTTCGCCTTCTCCATTTTGCACATTCGTATTCGTGGACCACTCAGAGCTGTATGGAAACAAATTGAAATACCTCTTCCTGAACAAGTTGTGGTTTTTCCTGACTTGCGTGGTCCGCAAAAATTATTGACGGCAGACGCTCTTCTCAATTTTTCCAATCTCGGCATACGCAATTTCCGACAAGATGGAAGTGGAACAGAATTCTCCCGTTTGCGCGACTATTCTCCTGGAGACTCACCCAGAGACATTGATTGGAAAGCAACCGCCAGACATCGAAAACTCACAACACGCGTTCACGAATCAGAACGCTCTCAATTGGTGCTCATTGCTGTGGATGCAAGCCGAGTGATGGCTCCTCTTGTTAATGGCACATCCAAGTTAGATTATGCCATCAATGCAGCTCTGTTTCTCGCATTCGTTGCACTGAAAAACAAAGACCGTGTCGGGCTTATTGTTTTCTCAAACGAACTCATTTCCTATGTGCCGCCACGAAGCGATCGCGAAAATTATAAATACATTGCTGATGCACTTTATAAAGTGAATTTGAACCTATCCTATTTTGACTGGAACCATTTCTTCCTTGAAACCAGTCGACGCATAAAACGCCGTTCACTGCTATGCGTTTTCACGGACACTGGCGAGGAAGAACACTTCGCGAACATGCACAAGGTATTTCCTCTTTTGGCAAAACGCCACCTCCCCCTCTGCCTCAATATCAAAGACAGTGTCCATAAAAACCTCCTCTACCAAACTCCAAACTCTCAGGACGAAGCATGGCAATATGCTGTGGCTTCTGAAACACTCTCTCGTCGAGAACTTTTTAAAAAACAAATAGCGCAACAGGGGACTGTTGTTGCAGACGTCGCATACGATCAGCTATCTCTTGCCGCCGTTAACCATTACCTCGAAGCCAAGCGGCGTGGACGCATATAACTTGTCCACAGAAAGCTTCATCGCTTCAGCAAGAAGCTGCGCTCCATTGAGCAACTGAATACCCATTGTGAGCACCCAAACCTTCGGCAAAAATTCCGGATAGAATGCTATGCGTTGAAAATCTTTTTCTGTTGTTACAAGAAGCGCTTGCATTTTTTTCGACTGCTCAAAGACAAGCTCCAACTCCTCTTTTGAAAAAAAATGATGGTCTCTGAAAAAGCAATTTCCAACAACATTGGCTCCCAGGCTTTTTAGAGATTGCACAAAAGTCGATGGCCTCGCCAACGCGCTCACAGCAAAAACTTGTTTCTGCCTCAAATATTCAACCGGAAACCACTGCTGAGCATTCCATAAACCTGTCAAACAATGCTCTGCCTCTATGGGAGAAGAGATTCCCAGTCGGTTGGTTGAATGGGCTTTTCTGAGCCACAAAAAACGTGCTCGCCCTAAGGAAGACTTGGGTTCACGCAAAGGCCCACAAGGCAGCAAGTGTCCGTTGCCAAACCCAACAGACGCGTCCAAAACAACAATATCCACATCTCTGTGCAATCTTCGCGTTTGGAAACCATCGTCCACAAGAAGACAGTTCGCCCCCGCCTTGCAAGCACGCTCTGCCAACTCAACCTTGTCTGGACCAACCCAGACAGATATGCCAGGACAACGCAAAGCCATCATCCTCGGTTCATCGCCGAGTATCCTGGCATCCGGCATGTTTTCTTCTTCGGCGCGTACGCAAACCACTTCACGAGATTTTCTTCCATAGCCTCGTGAAAGAATGGCGACCTTATGTCCACAAGCTTTCATCCAATTGGCGAGGAAAATAACAACGGGCGTTTTGCCAGCTCCTCCAACATGAATGTTTCCAACAGAAACCACAAAAGCCCCGGCAATAACTTTGGGCTTTCGAATTCTCAATGCGTAGAGCCAATTCTTCAAGCCAACAATGCAGGCAAACACCCATGAGAAAGGCAAAAGCAGCAAAGCCAACAAGCAGCCCCAACCTCGCAAAGGGCGGTACCAAAATTGCTCAAGTTTGGAATACACTTTTCCCCCGAGCCTTCGCATAAAGCTCCAGTATCCTCTCTGTAGCCTCAAGCTTAGAAGGCACCACAACTTGCCTGCGCGCCTTGCTTCGATGCGCCTTCAGAATGCTCTCTTCGTTCAGCTCAACAATCTCATCTGCCCAGACACTGAGGGCTCCTTCGGCAACACCTAATACACGGACACCACAAGCACGCGCCTGTATCGCAGCTCTCGCCGAATGGTCGTTCCCAAGCCCTAAAATCCATACTTCATCAAGGGCTTGTAATACCTCTATAAATTTCTCCTGGGGCTGGTAGCCCAAAAATAAAACGCTCCCTCCCAACCTAAGCCGTTGTACCTCTCTCCTTAACTCCTTCTCTAAAATGCCATCCCCCACCAAAATAAACTGAGCTTGCGGACATTCCAAACTCAGTGCCTTGAATGCTCTCAGCCCAAGCATATGCCGACGAGATGGTTGAAATGTCGAAACCATCCCTACAATCGGGTTGCCCAAAAACCCAAGCTGCCTCCTCAAAACGGAAATGTCCAAAGGAGAAACAAATGCATCCTCTATCATGGGTGTATGCAATATGCTGCCAATACCCGGACAACGGAGGGTTATTTCCTTTAGCATTTCAACGGTGGCCACGGTGAACGCATCCGCTTGGGGCGTCCAAAAACCCAAGGAGCGAGGTGCATGAAGTGAACGAATCAGCACAGCAAATTTCGGCCTCGAAAGACGCGCTATCCAATGATCGTGACTGAAATGGCAATGCAATATGTCCACATTCAAGGAATGCAGCCGAACCATGTCTTTCCATGGCCCTCGAAAGGAAGGTTTAACGGACAACTCAAGGCCAGACTCATCCAATAAACCTAGGGAACCAAATCTCTCTGCAGCCAATTCTTCAGACTGCGTCGAGCGGCGTCTCCTGTCAATCGCAACAGAAACCGAATGCCCTAGACTGCGCTGAGTTAAAGCAAGTTGCGCAATAAACTCAGCAGGGCCACTGAAAAATGGACTCGCAAACAAATGTAAAATGCGCAAACTAGCCCCCATGGGTTTCCAGGCATTCTCTTAGAAGACGAACGTTGCGCTCACTTGCTCCAGAAACTTGCTCCACTGCCGCCTGCGCCATCTTCCCCAGCTGCCGAAGCTCATTTGTCTGAGCAAGAAGTTTGCAAAGCACTTTCTCAAGATTTTCTTTGCTGTTCACTTGAACACCCCCCCTGCCAACCAAAACGGCAACGCAATCCTCAAAGTTCTTCATGTTGGGGCCAAAAAGCACTGCACGCCCTTGAGCAGCAGGTTCCAAAATGTTCTGCCCTCCCCGAGGAACAAAGGAGCCTCCAACAAAAACCACTTCCGAAAGTTGGTAGGCTTTTGACAACTCGCCCATGGTATCAAGAACGACAACATCGGCTTCCTCTGAAACAACCTGGCTGCGCCGCTTTACTTTTAATTTATGTTGGTTCGCCAAGTCACAAACTCGGTCAACACGATCAATATAACGAGGAGCCAAAACAAGTCGAAGCGTCTGAAACCTCAGGCGCAACCGTTGAAATACATCCAACAACAACTCTTCCTCCCCCTCATGTGTGCTCCCCGCAACCCAAATCCGTGCGTCCGCAGGGAAACCAAATGCACAACGAAGCTCATCCAACTCCCCTATAGAGTTGTTTTCCGCCAACACATCAAACTTTGTGCTCCCTGTCACCACTGTGTTTTCAGAGCGTGCCCCCAAAAGACGCGCACGCTTCATCCCCTCTTCTTCCCGCATCATCAATGCATCAAAGGTGGACAATGAAATTCCAGACAATGCCAACAAAAGCTGATAGGCACTGACATGCTCCTCAGAGAAACGCCCATTGGTCAACGCCAGCTTGGCTCCATGGGCCTTCGCTTCCCAAATGAGGTTTGGCCACATTTCTGTGTATTCCAAAACAAGAAGCCCTGGAGAAATGCAACGGACTGCTCTGCGCGCCACACATTCAATGTCCCAAGGAGCAAAAACAATGGCATCCACATGTTCCTCAAGACGCCTATGCGCCATAAGCCAACCACTGTTCGTTATGGTCGAAAGCACAATCTTTCTTTCTGGACATTGTTGGCGCATGAGTTTCACCATCGGCAAGAGACTCAACAAGTCTCCTGCGCTCGCTCCATGAAACCAAATGCACCCGTTTAGGTTTTCTAAAAGCAACTCTTTTGAATAAAAACCCAAACGCTCTTTCCAGCCCATACGTGTCTTGCGGCTGAGCAAAAGAAGGGGAGCCGCAAAAAGAAACGCAACATAACTTAAAAGCACATAGAGTGCTCGCATCCTTGCTCCCTATTTAGCCTGTGCAATAGTTTGCATAAATTCCACCTAAAGCCAGCAATTCAGCATGCGTCCCTGACTCTATAATGCGGCCTCCTTCGAGAACACAAATCTGCCTCGCTTTTTGAATGGTCGCTATGCGGTGCGCAACAACAACAGCCGTTTTGTCCTTCCATGCGCCTTCCAAAGCCATCTGAAATTCACGCTCGCTTTCTGCATCTAAATTGCTGGTGGCCTCATCCAAAACCAAAACAGGGGCATTCGATAACAATGCTCGCGCTAAACAAAGCTTCTGCCTCTGGCCTCCACTCAACTGAAGCCCCTTCTCCCCAATACGCGTGCTAAGCCCATCCGGAAGCTGACAGACAAACTCATGAAGCTGCGCAACTTTCAAGGCCTGCTCCACTTCTGCCAACCCAGCTTCCGGTTTTGCAAGCAAAAGGTTGTCTAAAATACTTCCGGAAAACAACATCGCATCTTGCGTCACCAGCGCAAACTTGGAACGTATCTCTTGAAAAGAAAGTTCTTCCAAAGGCACTCCCCCCATCCGAATCCTGCCTCTCTGAGCTTTCTCAAACCCCATTAATAAATGAATGATGGTGCTCTTGCCCCCTCCACTCTGACCTACCAATGCCGTTAGTCCACCATAGGGAATTTTAAAGTTTAAATGCTCTAGGACTTGTCTTCCTCCCCAAGAAAAACCGACATCCTCAAATATTATCCCCTCCTCCATTTTGGGAGAGGCCGCTTTGGAAGAAGGCTCCGTTTCACACTCTGTTTTAGCTGAAACCGCCGAAATACGCTCAAGGGCTGTCGCGGCTGGTATCGCCAGCTGACTGAGCCGGCCCAACTCCTTGGCAGGGTGGTAGAGAAGAAGCAATGTCGTTACAAAAGACAAAAGCACATCCGTCTCCAGCCAGGCAAAACTGCCAAACCCCGCCAAAATGGCAGCCAAGGCTACCGCTATGAAAACCTCCATCAACGCGGGTCCCTTGGAGCGCGTCCACGCCGCATTCATGAGGGCTTGGCTCGTCTGCGCTGCCCGCTTCTCAAAACGACTTTGCTCAAAAGCTTCTGCACCATAGGCTTGCAAACTTCGAAGCGTCGTCAGGCTCTGCGAGACTTGCGCCGCAACAACGCCTTGGCCCACTTGGCTCTCCCGTATGCGTACCATCAACTTTCGCATCCAGCGAATGGCAGGGAAAACAATAATGGGGACAGCAAGGCACAACCCAAGCGAAAGTTGCCAAGAAAGAAAAAACGCCACGCACAGCAATACCGCAACTTGAATGGAATCCCTTAACCAGGAAGCAATGGTCCACGTGGCCGCAGCTTCAACAGCAGCCATGTCCGAAGAAAACCGGCTGATGAAGTCCCCCAATTGCAGCTTGCTGGTTTGGCTCGGTTGCAGCCGCAAGGCATTCAAAAAAAACTGCTTCCTTAAGTCTGAAACCATTAACTCGCCAAACCAACCCGAAAAATAAAACTGACCTAAATAGGCTAGCCCTTTTATGGCCCCTACCCCTATGGCTATGCCGGGTAATAACCAGCCTAATTTCTCCTTGGGTAAAGCCATTACCTCAGGCCAATAGCGGGATAACAAACCCAGCCCCTCCGTCCCTCCCGACAAAACAAATTGAATGGCCGGCCCCATCAAAAAAGCCAAAAGCCCCGTCGTCATCCCCAAAATCGCCATGAAAACAAACGAAATGGCCAAATTGAGCCAGTGGGGTTTGCCCAAAACCAACAACTTTAAAACGGAAGTCCACACACTTTGCTGCATATTACCTCTCGAAGACTTTACTTATGGGACGCCAAGCATTAATCCATCAACATGAATGTCCTTGTTGTTGCCGGAGAAGTTTCCGGAGACCAACATGCTGCCCGCGCCATCGCCCACCTTCAAGCATTTTGTCCCAATGCCCGCTTCTTTGGAATGGGCGGCCGACAAATGCAAGCCCAAGGTGTGGAATTGCTCGTCTCTCAAGAAGAAATATCCGTCATGGGCGTCAGCGCCGTCATTCCCAAAATTCCCAAAATCTTCAAAGCACTCAAAATCCTTTCGCTGGAAGCTCAACTCAGAAAGCCTGCCGTCGCGCTGTTGGTGGATTTTCCTGACTTTAATACCCGGTTGGCTAAACGTCTTAAGAAAATAAATGTACCCGTCGTTTGGTATATCAGCCCCAGCGTGTGGGCATGGCGCAAAGGCAGAATGAAAACACTGGCAAAAATTACCCAGTCCCTGCTGTGTATTTTGCCGTTTGAGCCGGACTTCTATAGGGGAAGCGGCGTCAATACCCATTTCGTCGGAAACCCCATCGTCGAGCAAATGCCCCTCCTCAAACCCCAGGAGGACTTCAAAAAAACACTCAGCCTCTCCCTCAAAACCCCTCTGCTGGCTCTCGTCCCCGGAAGCCGACATATGGAAATTAAGAGAATGCTCCCCGTCTTCGTTAGGGCCGCTAACCTTATCGCTCAACAAATACCGGGGGTGGAAGTGGTGATTCCACGCTCCCCTAACCTGCCTAGGGAAATATTTTTGCCTTATCTCCATCAACTTATCCCTACTTGGCACCTGCGTGACGAACCTTTGAGTGAAGTGGTCGCTACGGCCCACGTCGCGTTGGTGACTTCGGGAACGGCCAGCTTGGAAACGGCCCTCATGCGCATTCCCATGGTTGTGGCCTATCGCATGTCCTTTTTAAACTGGTGTGTCGCTAAGTGTCTTATACGTATAAAATATTTTAGCTTGCCTAACCTGGCTGCCGACAAGCCTTTCATCCCCGAGTTGCAACAATTTAACGTCACCCCCCAAAACCTCGCGGCCCATGCCCTCACCCTCTGGGAGGGTGAAGCCCGAGAAGACATGTTGCGTCAACTCCAAACCCTCTCCGCCCAACTGGGTGCTACCCCTACCTCCCTTTGCGTCGCACAACACCTCCTCCCCTGGCTTGCCCCTCCCGCCTTGAAACAACTGGAAGAAGCCGCCAGTACCCCACAAAACCCCTAGCCAGTAAAACTTTTGAGGGACTTAAAACGCGCGCCGGTTAATGCTGATGTTGATTAATATGCCCATGGCGAGCATGGTGCTCACCATGGAACTGCCTCCGTAGGAAAAGAGGGGCAGGGTGATTCCTGTGACAGGCAAAAGCCCCGTTACCATGCCAATGTTTTCAAAAAGCTGCCAAAACAACATGGCAGCAAATCCAACAGCCACAAATGCGCCGAAACGGTCTCTCGCCCCATAGGCCACCAGCAGCATGGAAATGAAAACCACCCCATATAAAATGATGAGCCCCAGGCAAGCAATAAAACCCTGCTCCTCTGCCCATACCGAAAAAATAAAATCCGAGTGCTGCTCAGGCAAATAGCGTAAGCCCGACTGAGAGCCTTCCTTCCAACCTTTCCCGGTTAAACCACCTGAGCCAACAGCTATGCGCGACTGACGTTGGTGATAGTTGACCCCACGCAAGTCCGTCTCAGGTGAAAGCCACCCGGAAATGCGTCCGTCCTGGTGAGGCTTCAATGCCCAACGGACAAGGGTCCACCGCGGCTCGCTCTGTTCTCGAACATAATCATTCCATAGTATACCTGCCCCTACCGTCCCCGCTAAACATAACGTGAGTATAACTGTCCGCTGAAGCTTAGAAAACACCATCACCGTCATGGATGTCAGAAACATCATCAGCGCTGTTCCCAAATCGGGCTCCGTCAAAACAAGCGCTGCCGGAACAAGTGTTACGATGATTGGAATAAGCAATCGCTTAAAACCATAAGTCGGAGACTCCGGTTTGAAATCATCATGAAACAACTTCGCCATCATCATCACCAAACTCAGCTTCATGAATTCCGCAGGCTGAACACTCCACGGTCCAATGAGAAACCAACTGGTCGCCCCCTTGGCTTTATGTCCAATAAACCTTAAGGCAACTAAGGCGGCTAAATTAAGAAAATAAGCAGGTACCACCATGCGCTGAATCCAGCGGTAGTCCAGAAAAGCTACAACAACAGCGACAACCAAACCAACCACAAGAAATGTCGCCTGAGAGCCCGCCAAAGGCACATGCGGTGCACGCGATGCAGACGCCATGTTCCACAAACCAATGACTGAAACCAAAACCATGGAGCCCATCAAACTCCACGGCCAGTTTGCAAACATCCGTCTTTCAATACGCGCTTTCATAAGCCTTCTTCCATTCTGAAAATGGATGCTGTGCGAATTGTGAAGCACGGCCTGGAAATGCTGGAGGAACCTCATCTGTTTGAGGAGGAAATGCGGGGGTGTCGATGCCCGTCTCATCTAACTTTTTAAGCTCAAAATATTTTTCAATAATCTTCATGGCAATGGGGGCAGCATCCGAACTCCCATGCCCCCCATGCTCATTCAAAACAACCACGGCTATTTCAGGCTCGTCCGCAGCAGCAAATGCGGCAAACCAAGCATGGTCCCTTTGGAAAAAAGGAATTTCTTCTGTCTTTAATCGTTTTTTTCCAAGACGAGCAACTTGAGCCGTTCCTGTTTTGCCTGCAACTCGAATATGGGAAAGCCGATGTCGAACCGCCGTTCCCCCCGCCTCGTTCACTACCGCACTTAGAGAATCCACAAGCAGACGGTATTCCTTTTCTGTCATGGGAATGTGACGCACCAGTTTCGAAGAAAACTCCTTCAAAACACGTCCATCTAAGGACTCCAGCCTCCTGACAAGTTGAGGTTGAAAAAGAGTCCCGTGGTTCGCAATCGCAGCATACATCATCGCAGCCTGCAAAGGCGTCACATTGACGTCCCCCTGGCCAATCGACGTGTTCAGAGCCATGCCTTTCGCATAGCCACCAGGCGTCACGCGATCATGATAAGCAGAATCCGGCATAATCCCTGCCGCTTCGGACGAAATACCCAAATTGCTGGCTTGCCCCAACCCAAATAACTTGGCTTCCTCTGCTATGGCATCAATCCCCATTAAATCGGCAGCCCTGTAGAAATAGGTGTCACAACTTTTCTGTACAGCCGCCTTCGCATTCACCCATCCATGCCCCGAGTCTTTGTGACAACGCCAGACACGTGAGCCCAGACGATATCCACCCGTACAGTTAACGAGCGTATGTTCATTCATCACCTCTTTGCGCAAAGCCGCCAGCAAACTGATGGGCTTGAAAATAGAGCCCGGGTGGTAGTGTTCCTGCGTCGCTCTCAACAACATGGGCTGCATGGAATTGTTGAATAACTCAGCAAGTGCTCTTGAAGACTGTCGACCCATCATGAGATTGGGGTCGAACGAGGGCTTTGAAAAAAGCGCAAGAAGAAATCCCGTCTTCACATCAACAACAATCGCTACGCCCGCAGCAGCTCCTTCAAAAGCCTGCTCCACCGCCGCCTGCAACCGCAAGTCGATGGACAAAACAACTGCGTTCCCCGAAACAGGAGCCTCTTCATCTCGTTGAATAATGTTGCCTTGATCATCTCTCATCACCTCGCCACGCGCATTCACAACCACTTTCTTCCAACCATCCACCCCGCGCAGCTCCTCTTCAAATGCACGCTCTATCCCTGTACGGCCAATAAAATCCCCAAGCGTATAAATAGGGCGTTCCTCACCTAAATTCTGTTGCCTCTTCTCAAGTTCTTCCCGGCTCACCTCATTCATAAAACCCGTTACGTGCGCAAGAAGCGCTCCCGCCCGGTAGTGCCGCTGCGGAACAACTTCAATCTCCAGCCCAGGCAACTCATGTAAATGCGCATTGAGCACATCCAACTCATTCCTGGCCAAATCTCCTGCAACCATCATGGCCCTATAACGCAACAGGCCTGTCGCTTGCTGAATCTGCGTGGAGATTTTTTCGAAATGCTCGTTCTCCCAACGAAGCCACTCCGCTAACCGGGGCAATACATCCCGAATGCACCCCAAACAAAAAGCAGGCGTTATGTATACGTTGAAGGAGGGGCGCCCTTCGACAACAATTTGACCCCTTGAATCCCGAATTTGCCCGCGCGGCGCACGAATGCGTACGTCCTTCCACTGGTTGTCTTGAGAGAGCGCATGAAACTCATCGTGGCGTACAACCATGAGACGGTAGAGGTTGATAACCAATATGAGTAACCCCAAAATAAAAAAAGCCCCTAAGGCAATGTAGCGAACCCGAAGTTCTTTTCCTGCAACATGTTTTCCAAGGCGCATGAAGAGTCACTGGCACATTAATGAATATAGACTTCTGTATGCTCCTGTCGGGGATAAATTCGATTTAAAAACGGCCACAACAACACAGCTGAACATAGGGCAACCAGTGTTTCCAATGGCAACCCGGCCAACGGCCACGCAGACAACTCGTTGGGCTTGGTCGTCAACCATGACAAAAAACAACCCAACAGCGTGCTTAAACAGGAAACCACCGCCGTCAACAGAGAATAGTGCATGGGCTTTCGAAATTCAACCCAATGAGCCAACAGACGCGTGCCTAAAAAACCCAAAACACTCAAAAAGACATAGAGCCAGGTGGGACGACCCGTAAACACATCGGCCATATAGCCTACGGCAAATACGAGCGCTGCACCTTTTAATCCAGGCAAACGCAAACCCGCAAAAACTACAAATGCAGCCGTCACTTCCAATCGCGTCAGTTGAAACCCCAAAGACTTGACAACAACAGACTGCGCCGAAAGCGCTATCAACGCCAATAACAAATAAGCCATCGCCCTCACTTGAAAACCTCCTTCCCTAACCCATAGGCCACCGCAGCCTCCGGAAGAAGCAACACTTCTTCAAGGCGTTTTATGTCCGCAGCAAGCTCAACTTCCGCATTCAAAAACATCCCCGTCCCTCGCTGCACATTCTGAATCGTCCCCACCATTAACCCCGAAGGAAAAATCCCATCCGTCCCCGATGTCACAAGCACATCTCCGTCAACCACATCGTCCGCCCTCAATACATTGCTGACACTCAACAGCTTCCCTCCCCCTGTCCCAACAACGGTGGCGCGTACGCGCGAACGCTGCACAATCGCTGCTACATGGCTCCGAGGATCGCTCACCAACATCGCATCCGACGCATGCACAATCGTTCGTACAACACGTCCAACAATACCCGCAGGCGCTACCACAGGCATGTCAACACGAACACCGTCCTTCTCCCCTCTGTCCATTCTAAAAGACAAAAAATGCGGCGAGGGGTTGATGCCAATGACCCGACCCACTATCTCTGTGCCCGGCATCGTGCGCGTATAGGCCAATAACCCCCTCAATCGCTGGTTCTCCTGCTGTATCTCCTCAAACAAATATTGTTTGGACTTCATCTCATCCAACTCAAGCGCACATTGGTTCTTCTCCTCCCGCGCTTGCTTCAATGCCCAATGCTCTTCTACGGTGCGAAATATCCCCGCCCCCGCCCACTCTAACCCCTTTTGAATGGGAACTGCTGCGGTGAGTAGGGACTTGTCAATCCAATAGGGTTGCCGGCCTTTATGCCCCGTTGTTAAAAAAGCCACCAGTGGGCCCAGCAACAGAAATATGACCATTAACCTCTGTCTGTTGTGCTTAAGAAAAGGGCGCATAAAAGGTTTTGCTTATCTCGGCCAGTGACACAATAAACCACTTTGCATGAACCACTTGCATGTTCTTAACGCAAATTCTAGAGGTATACCCTGACATTTTCGAGTTTTTGGTTCTAAATTATGAGCAAACCCTTCGATCTCAAGCGCGTCACCATCGTCTCCTTCATTGTCCTTCTGGCCCTGTTGTTCGCCCTGGAGTTCGGCCCCGGGCGTCGAGGGAATAAAGCACAGGAGATTTCTAAAGAAGTCGTCGCCCACGTCGGCAATAAGAAAATTATGCTGGATGACGTCCTGAGAAACATCAACCGAGAAATAGAGCCTTTCTTGAAAGATCCTGAACTCGCCCAAGGCTATTATCGCAATGTCTTGGATCAGTTGGTCGAATCCGCCTTCTTGGAACAACAAGCTCCCCGCGAAGGCATCACCATCTCCAACTCTGAGCTCCTGGCCCATCTGCAGCAATACGCGGCTTTCCATAAAAACGGCCAGTTTGATCCATCCACCTATCAAAAACTTGTACAATCCAGTACGGGACTCACCACCGTCGCCTTCGAAAAAGAACAACGCGCCCACATCGCTCGCCTTAAACTACATCAATTCCTAAGCCATTTAAGCTATATCTCGGACGAAGAGCTCTATGCCGAATATGCGCTGGCAGCCAATAAAGCCGATGTGCGCTTCGTACGCTTTTCCCCGACCCAGCTGGCTTCACAAATCGGCACGCCAACCCCCAAAGAAATGCTCAAATTTGTCGAAGAAAACCTCAAAGCCATCGAAGAAACCTATCAACAAAACAGCCATGACTATGCTGAGCCAGAACGCCTGCAACTGCGTCAAATTTTTATTGAGCGCTCGGAAGACTCGCCTGAAGCAAGCGAGCTTGCCAAGAAAAAAGCAGAAACACTGCTGGCTTCTCTCCAGCAGGGGGCAGACTTCGCAAGCCTCGCACGTGAATCTTCAGATGATTTGGAGACAAAAGCCAAAGGCGGAGACCTGGGATGGAAGGATGCCCTTGGGCTGCCCCCCTTGCTCGCCAGCACCGTCTTTAATATGAAGGTGGGTGAAATAAGCCCCCCACTTGAAACCCCTCGGGGCTATTTTATTTATAAAATTGAAGAGCGCAGCGAAAGCCACACCCTGCCCCTACAAACCGTTCAACCCCAAATCGCCCTCACCTTGTGGACCCAACAAAAAAGCGAACAACGCGCACGTACAGAAGCCGAAAAAGCCCTCTCTGCCCTCCTCAATGGAAACTCCTTGGACAGGCTTTTCCCTTCCCCCCCCGCTGCATTGGGCAACCTCAGCGCCTCCCTCGTCCAAAAATCTGCAAATGACAAGCCTGTGGCTGTTTCTACGGGGTTGTTTGGCGCCAACCATGTCTCCATCCCCCAGTTGGGCGATAACGAAACCCTCAAAAAACACATCTTCCAAACCACAACCCCAGGCCCCATCCGCGAAATTCAAATACTCGGACAGGACTTGCTGGTTTTGGAGGTGATTGAACGCCAACACCCTTCCTTGGAGGGCTTCCAACAAGAAGAAAGCAAACTCCGAGAAGCGTTCCAAAAATATAGGGCCCAGCAAACTTTGTCCAAACTTGTCCAGCAAATGAAAACCCAAGAGCAACTGCAACTTTTTCCTGAAAAACTCAAAAGGCTCTCTTCCTCTGACTTATGAGCCTCAACGAACGACGAACCCTTGCTGAGCGCATCACTTGGGTCCAAACCAGCATCCACCAAGCCTGCATACGTTCGAACAGAGCTCCCAACTCTGTAGAATTGCTCGCCGTCTCCAAAAACCACCCCGCGGAAAACATCCAACTGGCGTGGGAACTTGGACTCAAAAATTTCGGCGAAAACTATGCCCAAGAGTTGAGGGACAAGGCTGCCCAACTCGCTGGGCTCCATGGACTCCGCTGGCATGCCATTGGGCCGGTACAAAAAAAAAATGCCAAATACATCGCCCAATCGGCTTGGGCTTTCCATGCACTGGACAACCTTGGCCTTGCAGAAAAACTCTCCCAACAGCGCCAAGGAGAACCCTTGCGCTGCTTCGTTCAACTGAACCTCTCCAACGAGCCCCAAAAAAACGGCCTTCGCCCCGAAGCCTTGGCTTCTTTTCTCCAGGCCGTTTCTGCCCTGCGCGGACTGCACATATGCGGCCTTTCTTGCCTGCCGCCGGCCTCTGCGGAGCCTGAAAAAAGCCGCCCCTATTTCCAAACCTTGGCAACATTGGCCCACGCACACCAACTTTCAGAGCTGTCTATGGGAACCACCCAGGATTTTCATATCGCCATTGAAGAGGGGGCTACATGGGTGAGGGTGGGTACGGCTCTGTTTGGGGGGCGGTAGCATAGCCCAAGCGGGCTTGGGGGAGCTTCCGTCAAAAGGCCACCCCTAACAAGCCAACTCAGCTTATCCTTGACACAACGGGGACCATCCTCCATGCCCCCCCCACCACCATGCCCACCGAAGTTGTTAGAGGCGAAAGGGCAACTTGACGACGTTAGGATAAAATTTTAGGGCTTATAACCAAAGTACACACATGAATAAAACCTTCTTCATAGGGCTGTGTCTGGCCGTACAAGCCGTAGCTAATCCGTTTTTTCCAGGGGAAACAAGCGCTTATGAAGTCAGCTACTTCGGAATCCCCATGGGGGAAGCCCACATCCTGGTCGGCGCAGCCATGCAGCAAGAAGCGCACCTGGTATGGCCCATTATCCTTATTGGTAGGACCAAACCCTTTCAGCCCTATCCCATTAACGACAAATTGGTCATCTATTGGAATCCGGAAACCAAAAAAAGCATGGGCGTCGACGCCTTCTTCGAAGAAAATAAAAAACGACGACGTGAAAAAATAAGGTTCCACTACCCCACCCATAGCGCCTCCGTTGTCTCCCAAAAAGAAGGAGAACCCGCTCAATCAGCCACCTATGCCATTGGCCAGGAAACCATGGACATTACGGCTGCGGCTTTCTTCCTGCGACACCAGCCCCTTCAAGAGGGCCAAACTTTTGAGCTGCCCGTCTTCACAGGCAAAAAAAGCCTGTCGCTGCAGGCCAGCATTCTGGGAAAACGCCGCGTGAAAACCCGCCTCGGCGAAACAGAAGCCTTCCTCGTCCTCGTCCGTTCTAACTTCGGCGGAAACTTGGCCGCTAAACGCGACATCCGCCTCTTCCTCTCGGCCGATGAGCAACGTATCCCCCTCCTCATTGAGGCAGAGTTGGTGTTGGGTACACTCGTGGCTGAACTTGTACGGCATGAGCCGGGAAAAATGCCGCCCCCCACTGGCCCCTAAGGGGAAAAACTCCTGTACCCCCCCCTACTACCCTACTGCTGCCCTCAACCCCCCCGGCTAAAGGAGACCCTTCGCCCGCTTCAGTTGCTCGACTGCCTTGGAGTATTCAATGTCAAAGGCGGGCGTCCCTTCTTGGAGGTGACGTAGGCGTAGGCGGGCCTCCCTATCAATATCCTCGTCTACCCGGAGGTGCTTTTTCATCAGCTCGAAAATCTTCTTCCTCAAAACATTGTCCTCGGAAAAAACCTCCTCCACATTCCGGCTAATCAGCAAAAACTCTATCATCTGCCCAATAATGTATTCTATGCCCTCTTCCCCCGTCTTGAAACCGCGTACGTCCGCCATCTCCCGCTTCAACTGGCCAAACCTCGAAGGCTCATAGCCGCGACGCTCCAACGCCTCCCGCGCCGCTTTGTTTACCCGCTCCTCCCCGGCTAGGTATTCACGCATAATGGCTACAAAGTCCATCTCCGCATCCGCTATCCTCAACGGCTCCACCTCTATGTCGCCGTCTTGCATCAGACGCGCAACAATTTCACGGGCTATGACGGGAATAACTTTTGGGTATAACCTCATCAATTTTTCCTTGGCGTAAATTTAAAACCATAAGCTATGCCAACCCAGTCCAACCCTCAATAGAATTTCGAGAAAATTTTCCTGCATACACTTGAAGTCAAAGCGGCGCCATATCCAAATGCGCTTTGGCTTCTTTGGGTTTGTGCAGAAAATCAACCAGCTTCGCGGCGAGGGCTTCGCCGATGCCGTCCACTTCAGCTATCTGCGCACAACTCGCTTTTTCCAGGCGCTGGTAGCTGCCAAAATGTTGCAAAAGGCTTGTCTTCCTCGCATGCCCAATGCCGGGAATTTCATCCAACTGCGTCCGCAACAGTTGCTTGCGCGCCGTCTTCCTCTGGAATGTCACCGCAAAACGGTGCGCCTCGTCACGCAAACGCACAAGGAAAAGCAACTCGGCGGCGTTTTGAGGCAATACCAAAGCTTCTTTTCTTCCGGGCAGGAAAATACGCTCTTCGCTGCGTAGGGAAGTTTCTTGGGGCAGGGGTTGGCTGAGTAACCGGCTTTTGGCTAAACCTATCCAGTCCATTTCCCCCCCTAAACCCAAATCCCTTGCCGCCGCCATGGCGGCCGAAAGCTGACCCTTGCCGCCGTCTACCACCATTAAATCCGGGAATGGGCCACCGGCCTCCTTGGCTTGCTTGAGACGCCGGGAAATCACCTCATAGAGGCTTTGGAAGTCGTCATTGGACGCAACGGTTTTGAGGTGAAAACGGCGGTAGAGCGACTTTTCCAGTTTGCCCTCCAGCGCTGCCACTTTTGAGGCAACAAGGGACTTGCCTTGGGAGTGGGAAACATCCCAACACTCCACCCAGCGCGGAAGCTTCTTCAAAGCCAATTTCTGCTGAAGCGAGGCCAACAGTTGGGGGGTGTCCTCTTCCTGCCCATATTCGTGGAGGTGGTTTTGGGCATTCTCCTGGGCTGTCTGAAGCAAGCTGAGCCACTTTCCCCGGCAGGGCGTGCGTATTTCCACCTTTGCATGCTTTCTCTCACGCAAAAGCGCCACCAGGGCTTGTGCGTCTTCTTGCAGCGACATGGGAAGCAATATGTGCTGGGGAATAAAACTTTCTGCGGCATAGTAGAGGTTGAGGAAGGAGGAAAATACCTCCTCAACGGGAATGCCTTGCTGTTTGAAACCAAAGGAGCGGCCGCCGGAAATGCGCCCTTGGCGAAGCTGCAAAACATAAACAGAAAGTTTGTGGCTGTTTTGAGCAAAACCTAAAAAATCCCTGTCCTCCAAGTTGTCCAGGACAACCACTTGCTTCTCCTGGCTTCGACTCAGCGCCTCCAACTGGTCCCTCAAACGGGCGGCCTCCTCAAACCTCAAGGCCTCGGAGCATTGCTGCATGCGCGTCTTGAGAAAGTCCAGAAGCTGTTTGGAGCGCCCTTTGAGGAGCAGCATGACGGCTTCCACATGCTGCCGGTATTCGTCGGCAGAAACCTCAAAAACGCAAGGCGCCGGGCAACGGCCCATTTGGTGCACAAGGCAAGGGCGTTTTCTGGTTGCCAGTGTTTTGTCGGAGCAAACACGCAGTTGGAAATGACGACGAATCATCCTCAACACTTCGCGAATGTCGGTTGCCGAGTCATAGGGGCCAAAATAGGTTGCGCCGTCGTCCTGGGTGCTTCGCACAATTTCAATCCTGGGAAACGCCTGGCGCAAGTCTATGCGCAAACTCAGGTAGGTTTTGCCGTCGCGAAGCAAAATGTTGTATTTGGGTTGGTGCTTTTTGATGAGCTCGTTCTCAAGCAGCAAAGCTTCTTTTTCGGAGTGGACAAGCATCACCTCTATGTCCTCAAGCATTTTGTCGAGGAGCGCTACAAAAGGCCGGGTGTCCGAGGGCGCTTGCACAAAATAGGAACGGACGCGGGCGTTCAGGTTAATGGCCTTGCCCACATAAATAACCTCGCCGCGGGTGGACTTCATCAAATAGACACCCGGCGCGCGAGGGAGGTTTTTGATTTTCTCCTTGAGGGTGTCGTTCATCTTCGTCGCATCCGAGCTCTGCCCCGCTTCGTTTTTTCGACAAACGGAATTCTTTGTTCCACATGCAGCAACAAACTGCGCAGCGGCGGCTTCAACCCCAAATCCATCTCCTTCAACAAAGCCAACTTGTCACGCTCAATGGCCGCCTTCTCAAAATCCATGTTTTCGGCAAACTTCAACATGCGGTTTTGAGTTTGCTCCATCTCCCGCTGAATCTCCTTCGGAGACATCCCCACCCCGTCCATCCTGGGTGCGGGCGCGCTGTCGGTTTCTTCTCCTTCTATGTATTGCGTTAAGTCCGAAACGTTTCTCTTGGTGGACAACGGTTTGATGCCATGCTGGAGGTTAAACGCGCTTTGGAGTTTTCTTCGGCGCTCCGTCTCCTCCATGGCCTTGCGCATGGAGTCGGTCACTCTGTCGGCATACATGAGGACAAAACCATTCACATTGCGTGCCGCGCGCCCAATGGTTTGAATCAGCGAAACGTGGGAGCGCAAAAAACCTTCTTTGTCGGCATCCAAAACCGCAACCAGAGAAACTTCCGGCATGTCCAGGCCCTCTCGCAAAAGGTTGATGCCGACGAGGACGTCAAAAACACCCGTTCTCAACTCGCGAATAATTTTGGTTCTCTCTATGGTTTCTATGTCGGAATGCAAATAGCGGACACGAATGCCTGCGTCCGACAAAAAGTCCGTCAAGTCCTCTGCCATGCGTTTGGTGAGGGTTGTTATTAACACACGCTCATTCTTCTGGACGCGAAGACGTATTTCTTCGAGCACGTCGTCCACTTGGTTTTTGGCCGGGCGGACTTCAACACGTGGGTCCAAAAGCCCTGTGGGCCGAATAATTTGCTCCACAACAACACCCTGGGCCTGCTCCAATTCCCACGGCGCGGGCGTTGCGGAAACATAAATGGCTTGGGGGACAAGGCGCAGGTATTCGGAGAATTTGAGGGGGCGGTTGTCCAGGGCGGAAGGGAGGCGGAAACCATATTGCACCAACGTCTCTTTGCGAGACCTGTCGCCTTTGTACATGGCGCCTATTTGGGGAATGGTTTGGTGGGACTCGTCCACAAATACCAACAAGTCGCTGGGAAAATAGTCCATGAGGCAGGGCGGGGCTTCACCGGCAGGCCGTCCGGAGAGGTGTCGGGAATAATTCTCTATGCCGTTGCAAAAACCCAACTGCTCCAACATCTCCAAGTCATAGGAGGTGCGTTGCTGCAAACGCTGCGCTTCTATGAGTTGCTGTCTGGAAGTCAACTCCGTGAGTCTTTCCCTGAGCTCCTCGCGTATGGTGACAATGGCCTTGCGGCGTTGCGTGTCGTCCGTCACATAGTGGCTTCCGGGGAAAATGGTCAGCTGCTCCAACTCGGAAAACAGGGTGCCGCGGAGAGGATCATACTCCACGATGCGCTCTATTTCCTCGCCAAAAAATTCAATGCGTACAGCGTGCTCTTCTTCATAGGCAGGAAACACTTCTATGCTGTCTCCGCGCACGCGAAACGTGCCTCGGTGAAAGTCCATGTCGTTGCGCGTGTATTGGCATTCCACCAGACGGCGCATGAGGGCGTTTCTGCCGAAGGCTTCTCCCAGCTTCAGGTGAATGGCCATGTCCACATAGACGCGGGCCGTCCCCATGGCATAAATGCAGGAGACGGAGGCCACCACAATGACGTCTCTGCGCGTGCGCAACGCGTGGGTTGCTGCGTGGCGCATACGCTCAATTTCTTCGTTGATGGAGGAGTCCTTCTCAATGAAGGTGTCTGAGGCGGGGACATAGGCCTCGGGTTGGTAGTAGTCATAGTAGCTGACAAAATATTCCACCGCGTTGTGGGGGAATAAATGTTTAAACTCGCCATAGAGTTGGGCTACCAAAGTCTTGTTGTGCGCAATCACCAACGTGGGGCGGTTGGCTGCGGCAATGACGTTGGCCATGGTGAAGGTTTTGCCGGAGCCTGTCACGCCCAGAAGCACCTGGTGCGCGTCGTTTCGAAGAAGGCCTTCTGTCAACTGGCCAATGGCCTGGGGTTGGTCCCCCTTGGGCTGGTATTCGCTGACAAGTTGAAAGCTCGACATGGAAATTCTTTTTTGAAAAAACCAAAACAGCCTAAACCAACTTCCACTCCGGGCCCTTGGGCGTGTCGCGAAGCTCTACCCCCATTTTCTCCAATTCTCCCCTCAAAATGTCCGCCTGCGCAAAGTCCTTCTCTTCCCGCGCCTTCTGCCTTGAGGCTACCAAAGCTTCCACTTGCGTTACATCCAAATTCCTCTCGGCAATGCGGGTGTCCCTCCTGCGCCTAAGCCACGTTGAGGGCGTTTCTTCAAACAGGCCCAAGGCGCCCCCTATGGCCCGCGCTTGCTCATGCAGACAACTCAACTGCGCCAAGGCCTTCGCATTCCGCTTGCGTCCAAGCACATTCACTTCGTTAAACAACTCGGACAAGACTGCCAGGGCGGCGGCTGTGTTGAAGTCGTCGCTCATGGCTTCTTTAAACGCATCCACATAGGCGTGTGCGCCCTCTGTCTCGGCCGGCGCGGGAGGCAAGCAGAGCTCTTCAAGCAACTGCAGGCTTTCATAAAAATAGCAAACGCGCGCTTGGGCGTCGGCGAGGGACTTGTCTGAAAATTTGAGGGGGTTGCGGTAGTGCGTGGAGAGGAAGAAAAAACGCAGGCTGTCGGCGTCGGTGCGCGCAAGCGCATCGCGCAGGCCAATGGTGTTTCCCAAACTCTTGGACATTTTCGCGCCCGCCAAATCCAAAAACCCGCAATGCATCCAATAGCGGCACAAGGGCTTGCCCGAAGCGGCTTGGGACTGCGCCAACTCATTTTCGTGGTGCGGAAAAACCAAATCCCCACCCCCCCCGTGAATGTCAAAAGTCTCCCCCAAATATTTGGCGGACATGGCGGAGCACTCTATGTGCCAACCCGGCCTCCCCTCCCCCCAGGGACTTGCCCAACTCGGCTCCCCCGGCTTCGCCGCCTTCCACAAAGCAAAATCCAAAGGCTCCCGCTTGTTCTCCCCCACGGCTACCCGCTCCCCGGCGCGCATTTCACTCAAGTCGCGCTTGGACAAGGCCGCATAGGCCGGGTAGCTGGAAACTGAAAAATAGACGTCGCCGCCGGAGGCATAGGCATGGCCCTTGTCCACCAATACACCTATCATCTGCACAATCTCCCCCATGTGCTCAGACACCCGCGGCGCTACATCCGGCGGCAACAAACGCAAACAAGCAGCGTCCTCTTCAAAAGCTTCCAGGAAACGTGTGGCCAGGGCCAAGGGGTTTTCGTTTTGACGCTGGGCGGCTTGAATAATTTTGTCGTCCACGTCGGTGTAATTTCGGACATAGGTGACTTCGTAGCCAGCAAATCTCAAAAAGCGGACCACCACGTCAAAAGCCGTAAATGTTCGGGCATTTCCAATGTGGACAAAGTCATAGACGGTGGGGCCGCATACATAAATACGGACTTGGGGCGCGTGCAGAGGCTCGAATATTTCCTTCTTCTGGCTCAGCGTATTGAAAATGCGAAGGGGTACTGTGCTCGTTAAAACGGTCATATGCGAGAGGGTATAGCCGGTTCCATGGGTTTTGTGCTATTCTTCGGCAGTGTGGCCGAAAGCATCATTTGTAATCTATGAATTCTTATCTCGACGAGCCTGTGTTTTTGTCTCCAAACAAACCCGGGCACAAGCTTCCCGCCTCTGAGCAAGAGGGTTTGCTCGGCTCATCCGTACTCGCAGAAAAAGCCCCTCCGGCGGAGTCCTTTTTCAGCCCACTCCTGGCCAATGGCTATGGCGCTGTTGAGACGCCCTATGCTGCCTCCGAGGAGCCCAACAGCAAACCCCTTTTCCTCTTCATCGAGCAGGGCCCCGCAGCCAACCAAGCCTTCCAAATTGTGCAGGGCAGTTGCATTATCGGCAGGGCTTCTATTGTCGACTTGTGCCTCAAACACCCCTCCGTCAGCCGCCGCCATGCCCAACTCAAACGCTCGGGCAACAGCCTCTATGTCAGAGACTTGGGCAGCCAAAACGGCACCTATGTCAACCAACAACGCATTGCCCATGAGGCAGAAGTTTTTGCCGGCGACTCCATCATTATCGGCACCTCCCTGCTGAGTTTGAGGGACTCCCTTCCTTTCGAAGACAGGGCTGTTGAGGAAATGCCGCCGGAAAACGGCTCGGAGCAAAACCCTAGGGCGCCTTCCTCCCATGCGGTGCTCCTGGGCAGCCTCGCGGCTACCTTCACCCTCCTGCTGGCCTTGGTTATATGGAAGTTCGCTTTCCACTCCCCTGCCTCGCCTATGCCTATGGAAATGGCCCTCGCTGCCCCACCTCCCCCAATGGCCTATAGCCCTCCCCCCATCATCCTCCTGCCACTCCCTCCCCCCCCCGCTGAGCTGCCTGAAAAAATACCTCTTCAGGCCCCTGGGGCCCAACAACCCCTACAGGCCAACCGCTCCTCCACCAGGCCCTCCCGCCACCTTGGCAAAACTTCTAAACACCCCCGGGCCCCTGTCGCCAAAAAATCCTCCGCAGCCTCTAGGGCGCTTCATGAAAAACGACGCTCCATCGACGAAGCCTTCGGGGACTTTTAGCTAGGCTGTGTGGAAAATACGCTTGAGGTCGGCTTCAATGTCGTCCTTGGAGCAACCCTTGGCCAAGGAAAGCTCCTTAATCAGCAAGGAGCGCGCCGTGTCCAACATTTTACGCTCGCCAAAAGACAAGTCCTTGTCGCCTTTGAGAAGGTAGAGGTCCCTCAATACCTCGGCTATTTCAAATACGGAGCCTGTCTTTATTTTCTCAGTGTATTCCCGGTAGCGACGGTTCCAGGTGGTGGAGTCTACGGAAATATCCTTCTCCTGGAGTATGGCATAAACCTGCTTTACGTCCTCTTCGCTAATCACTTCCCGTAAACCGACGGAGCCTACTTTGTTAATCGGTATGAGTATCCGGTCCTTCCCGTTGGCACTCTCTAAAATGCGAAGTACATAGAAGGACTGGCGCTGCCCTGCCACTTCCGTATGCTCTATGCCTACGACTTCGCCTACACCGTGGCCTGGGTAAACCGCTTTGTCGCCTGTCTTAAATGTCATAAAACCCGGTGGCCTCCTCAAAAAAAACAACCATAACTCGAAAAAAGGCTAGACTGCCTAGCATATTTCTAACCGCAACAAAACTGGTTTCCACGGTAGCGGCGGGCGAGGGCGTTTATGAAACGGTTTTTATGGGTGGACTTGGCGCGTAGGCCATTGGCGGCCCCAAGCTTCGGCATCCTCTTGGGTATGCTTTGTGGGCCCCTCCCCTACGCCGCGTGGCCCCTCGCTTTGGGGTTTGCCGGGGGCACTCTGTCTCTGCTTCTGCGCAAACGCACGGGGGCCTTCTTGCTGCTGCTGCTCTCCTGCTTCCTCCTGGGCTTGGGCCTTTCCAGCAGACGGGCCCAAACCCATGTCCCTACCCCTGCCCTCCATGCCCAAACTACCCTCCTGGAGGGGGAGTTGGAGGCCATAGAGGCTTTGGGGGACTCCCAACGCCTCTTGCTGAAAGTCAGCTTCCTGCCGGAGTTTCAACAAAAAGCGCGCTTTCGCGCCCTGCTCTATTCCTCGGAGGCCCTCCTACTCACCCCAGGGCAAAGGCTACGCCTTAAGGCCCAGCTTAAACCCCCTCCCCTGGCCCGTAACCCGGGGGAATATAATACGGGGCCTGTTTATGAAAGGCGCGGCATCGCCTTCACCGGCAGCATTGCCCCCGGCAGCGTCGTGGCCCAAAACCCGCCGGGCCTGTTTAACCTTCAATTACAAGAGTACCGGCATAAGCTGGACGTCTATGTCAAACAGCACAACAAGGACAAGGACGCTGGCCAACTCTATTTGGCCCTGGCCGCGGGCCTGCGGGCAGAGTTGGGGGACGAGTTGGAGGAGGCCTTTGCACTCAGCGGCCTCGCGCATGTCCTCTCCGTCAGCGGCTTGCATGTGGCCGTGCTGGCCGTGGCCGCTTTGTATTTCTTCCGCCGCCTCTATTTGTGGCTCCCCTTCACCTTCCTCCGCCAATGGGAGGCCCGGCGTATGGGCGCGCTGTTCGCCATGCCGTGGGTTTGGGCTTATGTGGCTTTTACGGGCTACCAGGGGCCGGCGGTACGCTCGGGGTTTATGAGCAGCTTATGGCTTTTAGGCTTATTGCTGGGGGGGCGCAGCGAGGGCCTAAGTACCCTCGCCCTCTCCATGCTGCTGATTGTGTGGATAGAGCCTTCCTGCGTCGGGGAGCTTTCCATGCAGCTTTCCTTCCTCTCGGTGGCTGCCCTCATGCTTTTTGCCCCCGCCTTGGAGTGTGCCTTCACGCCCCGGCAAAGCTTTGGCCTGCAACTTGAAACCCTAAACCAAGCTAAACCCTCCCCCCTAGGCCGACTGTGGAATTATCTCTTTCGCACCTCTAAAACCACTTTCTGCGCAAGCCTCGCCGTAACCCTGGCGACGGCCCCCCTTATTGCGGGCAGCTTCCACCGCTTTAATATGGCCGGCCTTATTTCCAATATTGTCGCCCTCCCCCTGTGCAGCGCCCTCTCCGTTTTGGCCGCCACCGGCGCCGCCCTCTTCTGCCTCTGCCCCCCCCTCGCCTCCCCGGTTATAAGCTTGGGTATTTTATGCAGCCGGCTGCTCCTCCTCATGGTGGACTTCTTCGCCAACCTGCCCGGCGCTTCGTGGAGCCTTCCTGCGCCTTCTACCCCAGAGTGCCTGCTGTGGCTTTTGGGTATTGTCTTCTTCTCTCTGTCCAAAGGCCCTATGCGCTGGCTGGGTTTGGCTACACCCCTGGCCGCTTGTTTAACCCTCTTTAGCGGGGGGCTACCCCAAAAAGAATTTAGGCTAAGCTTCCTCTATGTGGGCCAGGGGGACGCCATTTTTGCCAGCAGCCTCGGCAAACATGCCCTCGTGGACGGGGGGGGCTCCCGAGGGGGAGGCGATACCGGCAAACGCTATGTGCTGCCCTTCCTCCACCAACACAAGGTGAGAGAGTTGGAGTTGGCCGTCCTGTCCCACCCGGACGCGGACCATGTGCTGGGGCTTATTTCTACGCTCAAATACATTCCTACAAAACGTCTGTGGGTCTCCAAAGCGCTGGCTCAAGAGCCTCTGGCTCAGGCGCTGATTGAAAGCGCCAAGCGCACTTCCAAGCACGTGTCCATTGAAGAAACCAACGCCGACAGGCCAAGCTTCACCCTGGGAGAAACCACCTGGAAAATTCTATCCCCCCCCGCAGAAACCCCCTTGGAAGAAACCACGGACAATGACGCCTCCCTCGTCTTAAAAATACAGCACGGAGATGTCAGCTTCCTGTTGCCGGGCGACATCTCCTCGGAGGTTGAGGAGGCGCTCCCCCTCTCCCCTGTTAGCGTTGTTAAGGCCCCCCACCACGGCTCCACCACCTCCTCCAGCGAAAACTTCATCCAAAGGCTGCGCCCCCGCCACGTCGTCTTCTGCGTGGGCGCGCAAAACCAGTTCGGGTTTCCCAAAGCCGAGGTGGAAAAACGCTATGTGCAGGCGGGGGCCCAATGCCACCGTACGGACATTCACGGGGCGACGACTTTTGTCAGCGACGGCAAAAATGTACGCGTTCAGCACTTTTTAGGGCCATAGGGGGTTGTTTTTTTTCGCCCCTGGCGGGGCGGCCTATTGAAGTAGGGGGTTGTTTTCTTGGGCCTGCGGCCCGGCTGTTTTCAGAAATGGTTCTTTCGCCCTCCCGGGCGGGGGTGTTGGTGCTGGGCCTGCGGCCCGGCCGTTTCTAAAACGGTTTTTTTACCCCCCGGGGGGGGTTATTGGTGCTGGGCCTGCGGCCCGGTCGTTTTCCGCCTCCGGCGGCAGTAGGTTTCGCCTACCGGCGAGTCACTTTTTTGTGTGACAAAAAAGTAACCAAAAAAACACCCTCTGGGGCCCTGCCGGGGGCTCCTGCAGCACTCGCGACCCCC
>Ga0123356_10000592_pt1 | contig 40159 bp, 38 predicted proteins | sample TergutEmb28metaG_2_FD_92546 | JGI IMG/M metagenome (GOLD analysis project Ga0123356, IMG submission 92546) | Embiratermes neotenicus P3 segment gut microbial communities from Petit-Saut dam, French Guiana - Emb289 P3 | ecosystem: Host-associated > Arthropoda: Insects > Digestive system > Gut ...
AAAAAGACGGCCCAAGATAATCGCAGGCGCCTTCAAAAAACATAGCAGCCGGATCTTTAACGCTTCCTTTTGGATCTATTATTCCCCAGAGTGAATTTTTGCAAACTTTTTTTGCCTGAGAAAGCGCCTTTTTAAAATCTGCCGGGTTAAGCCCCGTTACATCAATGTACGAAAGGCTTTCATCTTCTGGCGTATGCCTGGCTAAAGCAGGCATTGCAAAAAATTGAGCTTCTTTTGAAAAGGCAGATTTTATTAATATTTCTTTTTTGGTAAAAATATATATCATTATAATTGTCTCCGTTATTCTCCTGTCTGATTAACCTGATAAATTCTGAATTTTTCCGTGGAAGCAACTTTTGCATTGCTAAAAATATCAAGCAAAGCCTGATCCAGAGACATTGCAAGGCTTTCGGAAATAACCAGAGAATTGGGGGCTGCTGCTTTTGATTCCAGTGTTACAGCTTTCCGCACCGTGTCGGCTTTTAAACATTTAGTTTCGTTATCTGAATAAACAAGCTCTCCAGAATGAACGGAAACCCGCAGTTTAATGTCTGAATTTAAAGGATTGCCTGTTTTATTGTATATAAACATTTCGTTTAATATATCCATAGCGGCAAAGATCGCCATAAGGCTGTATCTGCCCAGCATAAAAACTGCAAGAGCGCCGTCGCCCTCCCATGTCCAAAGCCTTCCCAGCCTTGAAACCACAGCGTTTGTAACGATTTTCCGCAAATCGCCGTAAGCTTTATCAATTGACGATTTAGGGTTTTCTTTAACAAGAATCGAATTGCCCGCTATATCCAGACGCATTACTGCCATTTGCCGCTCGTCGCCTTCCAAAAGGCGCCCCCAATTGCGGGTTACCTGCCGGCTTTGATTTTCAAAAAATTGCCCTGTAGTGCTATCATAACTAAAACCCGCCTGAATCACATCAGAAATAACATCATCCAAACCGCGAAAAGCATAACGGCGGCCCATATAGCCTTTTGTATCTACACGAATTAATATTTCTACAAAATCAACATAACATCCATCTTGTATCAAATCCAAAACAATCCTGTCGGCTGTATCCTGAGAGCCAATGGGATACCCTTTTGGAAACCCGCTGCGTTCATAAATATTATAATCAGGGTATGCCATTTTTGCAAAACGAAGCATGTCATCCGCAGAAAGAGACGTATACAAACACTTCCGGCAAAATCTGGAAGAAAATCCATTACTCATGATATTATATTAATATTTTTAAAAGAAAATGTATAGTATATTCGCAGACTCGCACAATATACGCAGATTTGACGCGATTAATAAAAATCAATATAATACATTTTAGGAGATAAAAATGCAAAACTTTGAATATTGTAATAAAACTAAAATAATTTTTGGAAAAGGAACTGAAAATCAGGCAGGGAGCGAAACTGCAAAATACGCTAAAAAGATTTTACTGCACCATTCGGGAGGTTCTGCCGTTCGTTCAGGGCTTATCGGCAAGGTAAAAGAAAGTTTAAAAAGCGCAGGGGTTGAGTGGGTGGAATTAACCGGCGTGCAGCCGAACCCTCTGCTTTCGCTTGTAAAAAAAGGAATCGATATTGTAAAAAATGAAAAGCTGGAGTTTATTCTTGCAGTCGGCGGCGGGTCGGCGATTGACTCCGCAAAAGCAATTGCTGTCGGCGCGGTTAACGACGGCGATGTGTGGGAATTTTTCGACAGAAAAAGAACAACGGACAAAGCGCTGCCTGTCGGCACTATTGTAACAATTCCCGCAGCAGGAAGCGAGTCGAGCATCAGCAGCGTTATCACAAACGAGGAAGGCCCGTGGAAGCGGGGGATAAATTTCCAATGTATCCGCCCTGTCTTTTCGATAATGAACCCGGAATTAACATATACTCTGCCTCTGTATCAAACTGCCTGCGGAATAACAGACATGATGGCTCATATAATGGAACGCTATTTTACAAAAGAGCCTCATGTGGAACTTACCGACGAACTTTGCGAAGGCGCGTTACGGACAATTATCCGCTGCGCCCGCAGAATTTTTTCCGGCGGCGAAAACAACTACGATGCAAGGGCGGAAATCATGTGGGCGGGCGCAATTGCGCATAACGGGCTGCTCGATACCGGGCGCATTGGCGACTGGGCAAGCCACGCGCTGGATCACGAATTGACAGCCCTTTTTGGCATTGCCCACGGCGCAGGGCTTGCGGTAATTTTCCCTGCATGGCTAAGGTACAACATAAAAGAAGACACCCCGCGCCTCGCCCGTTTTGCAGCAAAGGTGTGGGGCGTAGACGGCGCATTCTACGATTACGAACAAGCCGCTCTTGAAGGCATATTCCGCATGGAAAACTTTTTCCGTTCGATAGGGATGCCGGTATGTTTCGCCGATGCAAACATCGACCCGTCGCGGATACCCGAAATGGCAAAACGCGCCGTCCACTTTGGATCAATCGGGAATTACCGCAAACTGAACGAAAGCGACGCAGAGGCTATTTACAGGTTAGCGGCGAAGATTTAACCCTCGTTTTGTTCACGAGGGTTTTAAGCTCATTTTTTATCATTTTTTTTCTCTTTCACTAAAGCGCTGGAGCATCTGCGCGCAATATATAGGGCATGATAAATAGAAAATATAAAGACAGCGTTTTCACTGCGCTGTTCTCCGCCCCCGCTGTGCTGCGGGGCTTGTACTGCGCTCTTGCTGGCGTTTCCCTGCCTCAAGACGTGCCGGTTTCCATTAACACGCTGGAAAATGTGCTGTATATGGATTTATATAACGACATCTCTTTCGAGATTGGCGGCAAGCTGGTAATTTTGGTTGAGCACCAAAGCACGCTAAACCCCAACTTGGCATTGAGGTTTCTTCTGTATTTAGCCAGGGTGCTGGAAAGGAAGGTTAAAGGGAGGAGCCTTTATTCAAGCAAGAAACTTTCAATTCCGTCCCCGGAATTTTACGTGCTGTACAACGGGCGTGAATCATGCCCTGACGAACAAGTTTTAAAGTTATCCGATCTTTTCGAAAAGCCGCAAGACTTAGGGCTCCCTGAAAAAGTATACCCCCTGCTTGAGCTTGAAGTCAAAGTAATAAACATCAACGAAGGCAGGAACAGCGCTGTTATAAACCGGTGCAAGGAACTGGCGGAATACAGCGCGTTTATGGGCAAGATACAGGCGTTTCACAAAGAATTAGGGAACAGGGAAGAAGCGGTAAATAAGGCTGTTAAATACTGCCGGAAAAATGATATACTAAATGAGTTCTTGGAACTTTATGCCACGGAGGTTTTGAATATGTTATTGGAAGAATGGAACATGGACGATGCTATTGCTTTCGCCCGAGAGGAAGCCCGGGAAGACGGTCGCGAGGAAGGTCGCGAGGAAGGTCGCGAGGAAGGTTGCCAACATGTACTCAATTTATTGAATCAAGGTCTTACAATTGACGAAATAAGGCAACAGCTTGAAATTGAGCAGTGTGCACGGAGTTGAACATGTTATTGGAAGAATGGAACATGGAAGACGCTATTGCTTTCGCCCGTGAGGAAGCCCGGGAAGACGGTCGCGAAGAAGGCCGCCAACATGTACTCAATTTATTGAATCAAGGTCTTACAATTGACGAAATAAAACAACAGCTTGAAATTGAGCAGTGTGCACGGAGTTGAAGGTAGTCTGTCTATAATGTGTCCACATTATAGACAGACACATCTTAGAGCTGCTCAAACACATGCTTCATGATTGCTTCCAGGTTGGGCTGCGTTTTTGCATTGTCCAAGAACCGCAAAACCTCGCGGCTTTTTTCGATAACGGCTTTGTCTTCCAGATTAGCCGGAGAAAAAGCGCCGGTGTTGGTTTGCGCAGTACCGCTGTGAAAAGTTTCACCGCCTACGATGTCGTATAACGTAAAATGGCAGGAAGCGCTTACCATTGGCGGCATTTTATACTCGGGCATTCCTTTTTCCAGTTTTGTTTCTGAACGGCAAACTACAAGATAACGCGCCGGAAAAGCGCTGCTGTTGTTTTGAATATGCCGCAGAATACCGTCTTCGTCTACATAACCGGAAAGATACTGAGCGGGAATGGCATAATTGACTGCCTGCATATTAAACTGCCGCAAAGCAATTGTTTTAAACTGATTTATTACTATCGCGCCCTGATTCACCGTTTCGCCGCTCTGGGTTTGCATTGTTTCCAGCCCTGTTATGACAAATTTTCCCGAATCTTTCATGGCATTTACCGCAGTTTTAAAATCGCCGGAAATATTTGCCCTGACCGGTTTTAAAACAAGGCGGCTGTTTTCCCGCTGAATTGTAAAAAGCGCAGTATTCTGAAGGGCGCGCAGGATACCGTCATAATATTTACCGGAATTATAAACAATGCGCAAACCGCGCCCGTTAACAATGTGGGCAAAAACGGCGGCATTTTTATACAATTTAGTTATAAACAAATCCATTTGTTCAAGCACAGCGTTTGAATTAGGGTCGTCAATGGCGATAATTACGCAATTATTCCGCAGCCATGAATAGTAATCGTCATAACCGGAAGGCTTTTGATTCGCGGCTGCCTTAAAAAGATTTTTTTTGCTAAAATGGCTGTAGGCAATAAAAGCAGATTCTTCGTTTTCCACATACTGTTTTGCCTTATCGTAATCTTCGGCAGACATGGCGGCAAGAATACGGGCAATGTAACGCCCGCTAATCATTTCCATTTTCCGCGCCTGTTCAGTCACGCCGGTTATGGGAACATTCGTTGAAAACGATGAAGTCTCCATGTAGACCGTATAGGCATCTTCAATACCGCTGGAAAACCCCTGCGACTGCACCGTTATATCCGTTTGCCCTTTAAAGTTTACAGTGATAGAAGAAGCAAACTGCTGCACTGAATCACGCCATGCGCCCTTCCACGCTTCCTGCTCGCTCGAAGACGGCTGCGAAACACCCACCGCATATTTCCACTGCGCAGTGTCCCTCGGCAGATTGGTATCCCAATCGGAAGGGATTTGCTGCGCAAAACCCGTTGCGCACATCACTACAAGTAAACATGTTAACAATAATGCCCTTTTCATTTTTTATTCCTTTATTGTTTCTTTTCCAGCATAATTTGAATAGCTTCAATCCGGCGGCTTTGACCAGTAGTTCCAGCTACAGCGCCATTCATGTACCATCCTGACCAGCCATAACTTGCCATATGAACCCGATACCTGACATCAAAATGCTTTGCCAGCTCTCCTGTAAGTTCTATTTGAACAGCTTCCATTCTTTTTGATTGCCCTGTTGTTCCGGCAATGGAATTATCATAAACCCATCCCATCCAGCCATAACTCTGCACATAAGAATTATAACGAACGCCTCCAGAAATATTTGAAACGGCTCTTATCCTCATAGCTTCCATTTGCCGGCTTTGCCCAATGGTTCCGGCAATTGCGCCATCTGCATTATCTCCAGTCCAGCCAATACTTGAAACATGGGCGCTATATTGTATTTTTGCGGTAATGTCGGTTCTGTTTTGCACAACTTTATCTCCATCCGATCCCATTCCTTCCAGAAACTTAGTCATTAATTTTTGAATACCATCAAATAAATCACGAGAACTGCTCCCCATTAAATCACTGTTACTGTGAGAAAACTGTCCTGTAGAAACATCAAGAACCCTTACAGTTATCGCATAATCATTATCTATTACATCAACCGAACCCGTAACAATATAGTTAATATTTTCCAGTTGTAATTTTTTTATATTCTCTGAACTGGATATATCGCTGGTCTGTATTCGCTGATTTTCCAGCAATTTATCTATATCTTCCCTGGATATCATTTGAAACCTTCCAGAGGAAATCATTTGATTCTCCACAAGATTCCGTACGGTTACAGCGCCTGCCTTTACTCTGTCATTATTAATGTTAGTTCTAAACTCCACCACAGCCAATCGTGGCTTAGACGCATTTTGCGCAGCATTCTGCGCAAAACCCACAGCGCACATCACTACAAGTAAACCTGCTAACAACAACAATCTTTTCATTTAAACCTCCTTATTCCTTATTCCTTTATTGAACTATTTCTCCGTTTATAATTCTAAAAACTTCCCATTTGCTGCCTATTATGTTTTGCGGCACATTGAAGCTCCGCAAAAGCCCGTTGCGCCCGTACACACGGATTACCGCGCCGGAACGCGCCAGTTCCGTAGAAGCAGAGCTGCTCTGGTTGGTGTAATCGTGCACATATATTTTGTATACCGATTGCAAATCGGTTTCCATTATGGTAATGGTTTCCGGTCCGAACCCGTGCATAGCGTCACGGTCAAGAGTTACGGAACCATCCGCAGCGTTACGCATATTACGGTAAGAAATATGATACGCGCCCTCTTTTTCAAGATGCAAATCCAAATCTGCCGGGCGCTGCCCCCAATCCAGAACAATGCGCATATAATCGCCACGCATTACAGGCGACACTGAAAAACGGTTACTGAACACATTATTCAGTTTTACTTCAAATTCTATTTTTGAAGTTATAAACCCCTGTTTGGAAAATTCCAGCGTGTAGAACCCGTCTTTTTGTTCGGGGAACGAAATAATGCCTTCCATGTCGGTGGTAAATTTTCCAATTCCGTTTACAGTGACCTTTGCCCCTTCTACCGGCTTACCGTCCAGCGCATTGGAAAACCGCAGCGGGATAAGCCCGTCCATTTTCAGGTTCATCATACGGTTAAGGACAGCGAGATCTTTCACGCTGTCTTGGGCAAACAGTGCAGCGCATAATGCCATGCACATAACCATTGCAATTACAACTCTTTTCATGTTTAAACCTCCTCTTACTCTTTTCCCTGGAAACTCATAACAGCAAGGCATTTTCGGCTTACTGTTATGAGTTCATTGAGCCTTAATAATAATAGTCTTCGGGAGTAATCTCTATCGTTATATCTGAGATACTCTTGTCTTTAATCGTTACAATCTTTTCATGAGAGAAAAGAACTTCCCCAGAACCATATTCATCGGGTTCAGTAGAACCTCTTACATAAACAACAACCTCTGTGTCGCTATCATAACCTCCCAATACAAATAACCATGGAATAATTGCAGACGTATCTGGGGTATTAAAATTATGAATACCACTCCACCAATATTCTCCATCAACTAATCTTTCGAAAACTACACTCACACGAGGAACTGGCTCCCCATTATATGAAGCATTAAAAGTTCCGCTTAATGTAATTAAATTCATATCAATACCGCTAATATTTTGGTTTTTTATAGTGCCTAAATCATAACTAGTAGTTAATAGCCGTGGATCATTCCATGTATTTGGATCATCAAAACCATAAGCCCATACGTCAGCATCAGTGTCAGTATCTTGCGCCAATGCAAACACTGTCCATGGAGTGTTATTGCCTCCATCATAGATATTTATAAAACCAAGAAGTTCACCGTTACTCTTTCTTTGTACATGTATAGCTGTTGACTGAATAGTAGTTTCTCCATCAATGTTAAATGTTCCGCTAACAGTGATAAAATGTAACTTAATATTGCTTACATTTGTATCTTTGACTTTTCCGCAATCCAAGTCCCAAAAAGCAAAAACTTGATCGTACTCCCAGATAAACGGGCCCTTAAAACCAACAACCTGAAAATAAATATCAGTATCACTATCCTGAGAAGGAATTGTTATTGACCATGGCGTATTGTTTCCTGCCGACAGCAGGCCTTTAAGGGCAAGCTGTGAACCATTGCTTTTTTTTCTTACACAAATACTTACAGAAGGAAGTACTGTTCCGTTGCAATCAAAAGTTCCGCTTAAGGTGATAAGATTTAAATTTTCAAGATTTATGTTAATATCAGTTACATCTTGATTATGGACATACCGTGTTAAGCCATCGACATTAATCGCAAACAGCAAATGTTCAGTATCATACGCATCATCACTGTACCCTGATACATCAAAAAATATTTCTGTTTGGCTTTCTAACGGTGATACTATTATTTCCCATGGCGTATTTGGGCTTAATGATGAAAACCTAACCTGTCTTTGCCAGCTATAACTTTCATTACGCGCCTCTATTTGTACATAAGGAACATCTTTACCGTTATTCTTGACGGTAATAGTTCCGCTCAATTTAATGATTGCGCCTGTACCGGCTTTTTTTGCGGCATTAAAAATAACAACAGCCGCTTCCAGGTTTGATTTTGCAGTATCTACCGCATCCTGGCTTACAGGATTCAAACTTATCTCCGCCGCCGCTTGCAGTACAGTAAAAAATGCATCGCCTTCCGCCTGGGTGACCCAGTATCTACCTTCTGCTACATCCTCCGCAATCGAAGCTATCTCTATTTGGTATCTTGATTTGTTAGCTTCGGCGATTACTTCATCAAGAGCACCAGTATTAATACCCGATGGCAATGTGCTGTTATCATCGCAAGAGGCAATAAAAAATATCATTACCGCCGCAAGAACTATAATACATAATCGCCCTAATTTTTTTTTCATAAAATACTCCTTTACGGTGTTATTGTCGCCGCCGACATGTTGACCCCACGCGGTACCATCACCGCAAACAAACCTGTTAACAACAATGTTTTTTCATACTTATTCCCCCCCTTGCTTTTTCCACTATTTTTGCGGTAAAATGTATCTATGGAAACAACATATAAATTGAATTCCAGGGATTTAACTTCTAATTTTTTAGCTTCCATTCAAAATTTATTCCTAGATCGTGATATTGAAATAACTGTTCGGGAAGCTGCGGTTTCTCTAGATGAAACAGAATATTTATTCCGGTCTCCTGCCAACCGGATACAGCTTACAAAAGCTGTTGAAAATATTGAGCAAGGAAAAAACCTTGTATCTTTTGAAAGCCTTGAAGACGCTGTGCAATACGCCGAGGAACGCGCTTCCAGATGATTAGCTTTGAAGAATCCGCTTTTGCTGACTATTTGCGGTGGGCAGGAGAAGATAAAAAAATCTTTAATAAAATCAATTCGCTTATTACCGAAATATCCAGAGATCCTTTTCACGGAACTGGTAAACCCGAACCACTCAAAGGCAACTGGTCGGGATATTGGTCGCGCCGTATTACCCAGGAACACCGCTTGATTTATAAAGTTTTTACAGATCATATTGTAATTGCCTCTTGCAAATATCATTATTAGTATCTAATCCTCCCTCTTACCTGACACCTGCCCCCTCCACAAAGGGTTAAAGGGCTAAAGTGTTAAAAAGCCCGCACAGCCCGAACCAGAAGCAAACAACGGTTGCCGCTGAAATCAAGACTACTTATATGACTGGAGGCTGAATGAGAACCATCAGAGAAATTATAAAAAAACACATCATTATTGCTGTCTTGCGATGAGGACCAGTACCAATATTGATCATTTGTGAAATTTCCCAATCCTTTCTGTTTAAGATTTCTATACATCAAATTAAGTTCATCTAGGCTTGGTAAAAACCAGTCTGTATAGTTATTAATGTTCATGTTGGCACATATCTGTGCTGCACAATCATTTTCTCTTAACTGTCTCAGTCTGTCTACAATAATTTGCGTATTTCGTTTACCATATCCTACTACTGTTTTTGTTCCATTTACATTTAGATTTAATGGTCCCCATTGTGCAGAAAAAACTGCACTGGCAGGAGCGGCTTCCAGATAGCGCCAACCGTCACCTGTAAAACCCCTGTCAAAAAACACTATGCCTCCGGCAGGACCAACATCTCCCACTTTGTAAGTTTTGCCCGCGCCTTTATTGGCGCCCTGCACAATATCGCCGCTTTCGTCTGTAGACATCCCTGCTATAAATTTCTTCATCAAAGTATTAATACCGTTGTACAGTTCCCGAGAACTGTTTCCCATAAAATCATTATCGCTATGAGAAAATTGCCCGGTGGACACATCAAGCACCCTTACCGTTATTGCATAATCATTCTCCATTGCTGATACAGAACCAGTTACAATGTAGCTAATGTTTTGCAGCTGCAATTTCTTCAAATTTTCTGAACTCGAAATACTGCTTACCTGTATCCGCTGGTTTTCCAACAGCTTATCAATATCTTCACGGGTGATAATCTGATACTTTTGCGCCTTGACCATTTCGCTTTCTACCAGTTCACGTACGGTCACCGTATCCCTCTTTATCTTATCAGTACTGGCATTAGTACTAAACTCCACCACCGCCAACCGCGGCTTAACCGCATTTTGAGCAAAAAGCGTTGTGCACAGCGCACAGCACAAAACGATTAGCATTGCAACTCTTTTCATGTTTTACTCCTTTTTGTTTCTACATTGCCGCATTACACAGCATAAATTTTTCGGGGGAAAATTTCCCCTGAACCCCCTTTTTTAAGGGTTAAAGGGCTAAAGGGTTAAAAAGCCCGCACAGCCCTGACCGAAAGTGTATAATTCTTGTAGAATTTGCCCTGGCTGCCATCACTGAAATACTGATTCCACGCGTAACTATTAACGAACTGCGACGAGGACCAGTACCAACGGCTGCTGAATCCGCCCAACCCTTTCTGTTTCAAATTCTTGTACATCAAATCCAGTTCATCTTTACTCGGCAGGAACCAGTCATTTAAACCGCCGATTTCCATGCCGGTGCATATCTGTGCTGCCCACTCGTTTTCGCCTAACTGTTTCAATCTGTCTACAATAAGCTTGGTATTCCGCTTGCCGCTGCCCACAGACGTATTTGTTCCTGACACATCCTTTTCGTATGCTCCCCATTGCGCGGTAAAATCTGTCCCCGCTGGCGCTGCTTCCAGATACCGCCAGCCGTCGGATACAAACCCTCTGTCGTAAAAAATTATTCCTCCGCCTGGACCAACATCTCCCACTTTGTAAGTTTTACCAGCGCCTTTGTTTGCACCCTGCACAATATCGCCGCTCTCGTCTGTAGACATCCCCGCGACAAACTTCGTCATTAAAGCATTAATGCCGTTGTACAGTTCACGAGAATCGCCGCCCATAAAGTTGTCGTCACTGTGGGAAAACTTTCCATTGCCTACATCAAGCACTTTCACCGTTATCGCATAATCACTGCCCATTGCATCGACTGAACCAGTTACAATGTAGCTGATATTCTGCAGCTGCAATTTTTTAACGTTATCCGCGCTGGAAATACTGCTTACCTGTATTTGCTGGTTCTTCAGCAGCATGTCTATTTCTTCCCGTGCAATAATCTGGTACTTGCCAGTTCTAACCATCTGGCTTTCCACCAAATTTCTTACCGTTACCGCATCTGTTTTTACTTTTTCGGTACCCGGGTTAGGGGCAAACTCCACCACCGCCAGCCTCGGCAACGCCGCCTGCTGCGCCGCATTTTGCGCAAAACCCGCAGCGCACATCACTGCAAGTAAACCTGCTAACAACAACAATCTTTTCATTACAAATCTCCTTTAAAATAAATATAATAACATCTTCGCTCATCGCTATTCTCTGTTACCCATCTTACCTAATACCTGTTCCCTCTTACCTATTATCTGCTATCTCCCTTCCCGGATCATCTCAAGCGCATAATCCCGCGCTTCGTTTAACTCGCGAATCAATTCCGCTTTATCGCTGTCTTTTACGTTAATCTTCATCTGGTTAATCACCGTAACTGCCACAGCCTGCGGCTCCAGCTTCTCTACCATGGTAATAATGTCTTGCCGCGGGAAACGAACCAGCACGTAAGCAATGTACCAGTTTTTGCCGTCGGTAGTTCCGGTCTCGATATACCATTCAAGCGCCTCGTACCGGGGAATTTTAGTCTTAATTGAATTAGTCAATGCAGCCTCTATGCGGTTTTCTGTTTCTTCGATACCTGAGGACTGGAACATCGACAGGGAAGTAATGTCAATCCGCGCCTTTATGTCCGAGGCAATATTTTCCGCAATAACCTGTTGAATATTTTGCCGCGCACGTGTGCGGGCAAGCTGCTCGGAAGCGGCTTTGTTCGAGATGCCCACATCATAGTACCATGCAGAAACGCTGCCCATTTGGTTTTCATAGCTGGCGCGAGCGCTTAACGGCTCATAAATCCATTTCGGTTTTGCCGCAGGTGCCTTCATGCTTGCCAGCAGCGCGTTTAACACTGTGTCCGCCTGAAAGGGGATACTATACTGCCCCAAAAGCTCTGCGGTTTTAATTGAAGTAATCTTCAGGTTAAGCCGGTACGAATCGCCCGAACCGCTGATTATGCCGGTTATGACAGCTTCCGCTCCGGTTTTGTGCCCAATGGACTGGATAGAGCCGTCGCTGACTTCGCCGGAAAGCTGGTAACCGGTTTCGGCATTTAGCCCTTGCATAACATCGGCGCTGCGTTCCACCACGGTCAGGCGTTTGCTGTTTACCAAACGGGCAGAAAGCTCCTGCGCGGCATACGTGCCAAGTTCTTTGCCTGGCGCTGCCGGATCGATAATTACAACCGTACTTCCCTGCGGAAGCTGGGCTTCGGCATAGCTTTTCGCGCCGGAAATGGCGATGTCCAATGTTGCGGTTTGCCCAAAGCAAAACGCGGCTGAACCCAGAACAAGGGTCAAAATAACAATTCTTTTCATATTATTTCCTTTTTAACGCCGTGCAAACGGCAAATCTATACAAGCCCCCGCAATGCAGAGGCAAGAAAACAGCGGCACAAAGGCAGCAAATTACCGCTATGGACATTTGCGCCCTTACATAAGATTTTCTGGGGATAAATTCTGCTAAATTTGGATTTTTTCTGTTTACGCCGCCCAAAACATAATGGGGGGGGGGGCGACATTAATTTTTCTGCAAAACCTGGCATTTTTGTGCTTTAAAAGCAACATTTTCTTAATTACCGCCTTTTTAACACGCATTTTGCGTCTTATTGAACAACTTTCCGCATTCGTTGTAATATATATCACTTTTTTGTATTTTTGTCAATGTTTTGCGAATTTTGCCCAGGGCGAGCGCACAAACAAATTGTTCGCGGGGGGGTTATCAATGAATATAGTTCTTTTCAATATCGTCGCTCCCAATTCCACGAATAATCGCAGCAATTTCATCTGGTGATGGAAGCAGAGAACGCATTTCATCCGGCAAATTGTCATAAAAGGAGTACGTAGCCACACCTATCGGTTTATTTGCTGTTTTTAAAGTGTATTCTACTCTTGTCCGTTTTTTACTTTTACATATGATTATACCAATTGACGGATTTTCTTCCGGTAACCTCATTGTTTCGTCAAGCGCTGTAAGGTAAAATTGCATTTTTCCTGCAAACTCCGGCTTGAATTCGCCAATTTTTAAATCTATTGCTATGAGGCAGCGCAATCGCCTGTGGTACAGGAGAATATCTACATAATAATCATCATCGGTAATATCAAGATGATATTGATTGCCAATAAAGCAAAAATCGCCGCCCATTTCCAGCAGAAATGCGCGAATATTGTTTACGATGCCTGTTTCCATCTCTGCTTCACTGTGTTGAATTCCCATTTCGATAAAATCGAAGTTGTAATCGTCTTTTACGGCGAGCTTTGCCTGATGCCTGTACTTTTCTGGTACGGTTTCATCAAAATTAGTTTGGTTGGTAAGATATTTTTCAAAAGCTTTGTTTTCGATGTTGTTAATCAAAACATCTTTTGTCCAACCGTAACGCTTGGTCATTTTTATGTAAAATTCGCGTTTTAGCGGATCTTTGCATTTTTCCATAATGACGATGTTTTTCTTCCAGCCAATTTGTACTAATAAATCAGGGGGAGAAGAACTGCCTAATTCTGCACCCGATGGTTGCAGAATTGCCTCCTGCGAATATTCAATGTAAAAACTGCGCATAAGCCACAGATTTCGAGAAGAAAACCCCTGAGTTCCAGGGAATTCCTTTTGAAGCTCTTTTGCCAGAACCTCAACGACAGATTTTCCCCACCCCTGCTCTTTTTGTTTCCGGTCAATCTCCCCGCCAATTTCCCAATAAAGCTTTATCAATGCTGTGTTGACTTGCTTCATGGCCTCGTATTGATGCCGGTAAATTAATTCTTTGATTTCTTTTATAAATGAGCCGTAAAGCGTTAAATCTTTTCCACTATTAATATTAACCATAAAATCACCCGCTGGATGCCGTCAGTGCGATTGCGGGGCGCAGCCCTGTTACAACTCTCCAACTTCATGCCGGCGATGAGACTCGAACTCATACCCCCTTGCGGGGAGAGGATTTTAAGTCCTCAGTGTCTGCCATTCCACCACGCCGGCAATGATACGCCCTAAAGCGCATCATCCCTAATTTTACCGTTTTTGGCAAATATTGACAATTACCGCTTGACAAAAATTTTAAAAAAGTATACCGTAATTTTAAGCGGCAAGAATATGGCAATAATCATATCTGTAAAAACCAGCTTAATATCCTCATTTAATAAGACGCATACCTGCGATCGATGGGCCTGGAGCTGGCCGCCCCAGCGGCCTTTTTAATAAAAATTAACGTGTCTAGTGTAAAATTAAGCAGATAAATATCTATATGTCCATATAAACATGCTGTCTTGTGCACAGTGTGTAAATTTGTAAATGCAAATTAAGGAGAAAAAAATGTCAGGAAAAATACCCACAAGAATTTACATAACAGAAGACGAGATGCCCAAAAGCTGGTACAACTTAAGGGCAGTTATGAAAAATAAGCCGGATCCAATGCTGCATCCGGGAACCTTAAAACCGGTAACTGCCGCAGACCTGGAGCCTGTGTTCTGCAGGGAAGTAATCGAGCAGGAATTGGACGAAACCAATATTCTTATCCCCATCCCCGATGATATTCAGGATTTCTACCGTGCATACCGCCCTGCCCCGCTTATACGCGCATATTATCTGGAAAAAGCGCTTGGAACACCGGCGGAAATTTATTACAAGTTCGAAGGCACCAACACTTCCGGATCGCATAAACTTAACTCGGCAGGGCCGCAGGCGTATTATGCGAAAAAAGAAGGGCTTACATCTCTTACTACAGAAACAGGCGCAGGGCAATGGGGCACTGCAATGTCAATGGCATGCGGTTTTTACGATTTAAAATTAACCGTGTATATGGTAAAGGTAAGCAGCGAACAGAAGCCTTACCGCAAAGCGCTCATGGAAGCTTACGGCTCAAATGTAATTCCTTCTCCGTCCAATACCACAGAGTCGGGAAGAAAAATCCTGGAAAACGACCCCGATACCGGCGGTTCCCTGGGCTGCGCAATCTCCGAAGCGATAGAAACAGCGGTAAAAACCGAAAAATGCCGTTATGTTCTGGGAAGCGTGCTTAACCATGTTTTGCTTCATCAAACCATTATCGGGCTGGAAACCAAAACAGCTCTTGATAAATACGGAATACAGCCTGATATAATCATTGGCTGCGCCGGCGGCGGATCAAATTTGGGCGGGCTTATTGCGCCATTTATGGGGGAAAAAATTGCAGGAAAGGCAGACGCGCGCTTTATTGCGGTTGAACCTGCTTCCTGCCCGTCATTCACCCGCGGGCGTTATGCCTACGATTTCGGCGATACCGCAAAAACAACCCCGCTTATGAAAATGCAAACGCTGGGCAGCGGTTTTACTCCATCGGCGAATCATGCCGGCGGGCTGCGTTACCATGGAATGAATTCCACGCTCTCAAAACTTTACAAAGACGGTCTTTTGGAAGCTCGTTCTTCTGCGCAAACCGATGTCTTTGATGCCGCAATACAGTTTATGAAGACAGAAGGCATCCTTCCAGCGCCTGAATCTTCCCACGCAATAAAGGCGGCAATTGACGAAGCCATTGAGTGCAAGAAAACCGGCGAAAAAAAGGTTATCCTTTTTGGGCTGAGCGGAACAGGTTTCTTTGACATGACAGCTTATATGTCGTATAACAACAAAACCATGAACGACTATATCCCAAGCGATGCCGACCTTGAACGCGGTTTTGCTTCGATACCGGCACTGTAACATTGCCTGCAGCATCGTAAAAACATCCAGGAATTTCAGTTTTTGGATGTTTTTACACTTTGCATTTTCTCTCATATTGCCGGGAACAATTACCGATAATAAAACGGGGGTGTATCATTAAAAAGATATTATTAATTTGCGCGCTGGCGTTTGCTGCTGCGCTTCTTTACGCTGAAGAAGATGTCGTTTTCCACAATTTCCCCTGGGGCACCAGTATCAATGAATTTACAGCCAAAATGGGAAAACCGGCATCAACGGAAGAATATAACGGGCTTAAATCGCTTGTTTATGAAAACATCATAGTGTCAGGCTACCCCGTTTTTATGCTTGCTTATTTTTCCAAAAACGGCCTTGAAGGCGGAACTTACTATTTCCACACTTTCACCCTTGAGGAACTTATGAAATGTTACACCGATGTGCAAAAAGGACTGCTCGCTCAATTTGGGCCGACAAGGCTCTGCGACGGCATAATCAAGGAAATGCGCCCGTACGAAACTTCATGGAACCTGAAAAACGGATATATTTACCTGAAAGTAAATACCCGCAAAAACGAACCTGTCACTCTTTGGTACTCATCGCCTGAACTATCCAAGCAGTTATTTGGCTTATAGGAATCTTACATGAAAATATCCGTTGTTTTTTATTCTTATGACGGCAACTGCGCATTTATTGCAAGGCAAATCGCCAAAGCATTAAAAGCAGATCTTTTTCAGATACAAACTGTAAACGAAAGGAAACCGTCCGGCTTTACAAAATATATCTGGGGCGGAAGGCAGGTTGTTTTTAATAACTTGCCCGCTCTTAAACCAATCGATTTCGATGCCTCGGCTTACGATTTGATAATTCTTGGAACTCCCGTGTGGGCATTTTCTCCGGCTCCTGCAATGAAGTCTTTTCTTTCGAAAACAAAAATCAGCGGGAAAAAAGTTGCCCTGTTTATGTGCCATGCCGGCGGCCCTAAAAAAGCCATGATTAAATTCAAGAGCATGTTAGCTGATAACAATATAGTCTCGGAGATTGATTTTAACAATCCGGTTCTGGATGCGGAAAATTCCATGCAAAAAACAGAAACCTGGGCAAAAAGCCTTACGTAGTGTCTGTCCATAATGCGCCCACATTATAGGCAGACTCTACATAATTGTTCCGCCGCCTACAACAACATCCCCATCGTACATTACCGCAGCCTGCCCCGGAGTAATTGCCCGCTGAAGCGAATCAAACTCAATGTGCAGGCAGTCTGTCCCTGTTTGTTCTGCAACGGCAAGCTGGGCTGCCTGCAAATAGCGTGTTTTAACCATTACGCGCATTGGCTTTTTAAGATCCGGGCAGGCTATCAGATTGATGTTTCCGGCGGTGAGCGACTTGCTGTAAAGAGCGGAATCCGGCCCCAGCGTGACGGTGTTGGCTGCGGTTGACTTTGCGGTTACATAGACGGGGGCATTGGCGGCGACTCCCAATCCGCGGCGCTGGCCAATCGTGTAACGAATAAGGCCTTTATGCCTGCCGATAATTTTGCCTTCAAGATCGACAATGTCCCCGTGCGGGTATGCTTTGCCGGTATATTTTTCGATAAAATTGCCGTAATCGCCATCGGGCACAAAACAAATATCCTGGCTCTCTTTTTTCGCAGCGTTTACAAGTTTTCTGTCTTTGGCAATTTTCCGCACTTCATTTTTTGCCAAAGCCCCAAGCGGAAAACAAGCCTTCCCCAACTGCTGCTGTGTCAGCGAGTATAGCACATAACTTTGGTCTTTTTTATCATCTAACGCTTTTTGCAGCAAAAACCTGCCGCTTAAGGCATCTTGCGTTACACGCGCATAGTGGCCTGTCACAAAAAAGTCAAAAACGAAAGGTAAGGGAATCGTAGATGTGAACATCTTTGATGTAAACATCCTTGATGTGAACATCTTTGATGCAAACGTCTTTGATGCTTGCATCAACCCTTGCATTAAAAGCGGCAAATTGAACTTTATGCGGCGGTTACATTCTATACAGGGATTCGGGGTTAAACCCTGCTCGTAGGTTTCTATAAAATGGCGGACAACCTGTTCTTCAAATTCTTCCGTAAAATCCAGCACATGATGCTCCATTCCCAGGTTTAACGAAACATTCCTTGCATCGTCAATGTCTGCAAGCGAACAGCAAACGCCCTCCCCCCTGTAAAGTTTAAGCGTTATGCCAAAACAATGAAAACCTTTTTCAAGCATAAGGGCGGCGGCAGCAGAACTGTCAACGCCGCCCGACATTGCGATTATTGCTTTTTTGCACATACTTTTACGCTCTCACAGGATACCCTGCCGCACATTCCAATTAATAATTTTTCGGGCTAATCTGAAAATATGCCCTTGGATGCTTGCAGACCGGGCAGACTTCCAGAGCTTTCTTTCCAACAACAATGTGCCCGCAGTTGGAACATTGCCAAATTTGTTCATTGTCGCGTGAAAATACAAGGCCGCCTTCGATGTTGGACAAAAGTTTGCGGTAGCGTTCTTCATGTTCTTTCTCTATTTTTCCAACCATCTCAAACAACTCGGCGATATTTGCAAAGCCTTCTTCTTTTGCGGTTTTTGCAAAACCTGAATACATATCGGTCCATTCAAAGTTTTCACCATCGGCTGCGGCTTTAAGATTCCCGGCAGTAGCAGGCACGTCGCCGCCGTGCAGAAGCTTAAACCAAATCTTTGCATGTTCCTTCTCGTTAAGCGCAGTTTCGCGGAATATTGCGCCAATCTGCTGATACCCTTCTTTTTCGGCTTTTGAAGCAAAGTACTGATACTTGACATGCGCCTGAGATTCGCCTGCAAACGCAGCTTGAAGATTTTGTTCTGTTTTGGATCCTTTTAACTCACCCATGCTATTCTCCTTATAGGGTTAGTATACAGCAAGAAAAAGGTGTGGAAAAGATACTCTTATCGTTTTATAATTGCATTATGAATATAAAAGCTGATGTTAAAAAATTATTCGCTCTTATTCAGGAAGCAAAACATTTAGTTGCACTGACAGGGGCGGGAGTAAGCACGCTCTCGGGGATTCGTGATTTTCGCGGTAAAAACGGGCTTTATAATGAAATGGATGCGGAAAAAATATTTGATATTGAATATTTCGAGAAAGACCCTTCGTTGTATTACAGCCAGGCAGGTTCGTTTATTTATAATATCGATGAAAAACAAGCGTCTATTGTTCACACTGTAATGGGCGAACTTGAAAACCGTGGGTTTTTAAAAGCGCTAATCACCCAAAATATTGACCTGCTGCATCAAAAGGGCGGGAGTAAAAACGTGATTGAAATTCACGGTTCGCCAATGGTTCATTACTGCCTGCGCTGCGCAGGTGTGCGGATGGATTTTGAAGAAGCCGCCGCTATTGTGCGCGGGGGAGCCTTGCCTCAGTGCCCGAAATGCGGCAGAGTACTTAAGCCTGCAATCACGTTTTTTGGCGAAAGCCTGCCGGTGGACGCTTTGAGAGAGGCTGTAAGCGAATCCCAAAAAGCGGATTTAATGCTTGTCCTGGGAACCAGTTTAACAGTACAGCCTGCATCCACCATGCCGGATTACACTTTAAGGCATGGCGGTAAAATAGTCATAGTGAACAATATGCCAACTCATCTGGACAGCATGGCAGCCCTTCATTTTGACGACCTGGGTTCTGTCTTTGAAGAATTAAAATCGTTCCTTGACGCTTCTATTTCTCTATAACGATTCCGTTTTTAAGAGCGCTGAACCGCCGGCTGACATTTTCTTCGCTTTGAGGATTTTCCATGGATAAGTAAAGAGAAAAAATTACATCCGGTTCCGGTTGACGCGCTTTTAGAATTATGCCCACAGAGCCGGTATTGTCTCTTGCCGAAATAGCCGGCTTGTCATCAAAAGGAAATTTTTCATCGGCAAGATCGTTCCAGTTTTCCTGGGCATTGGAACCAAGTTTTGGATCCGGCCTTATATTCCTGTAAAGAACGACAAATTCCTTTCCCCTTTGGTCCCCGTAAATAATCATCTTGCGGACACCCAATTCCGGTTTGTTTTTATGTTTATACCAGGAGGGCGCCAAAAACAATTCTGAATTTCCATTCCATTCAAAAACCGCCTTGTCTGCATTAACGGACATTGGGCCGCATTTAAACGAAAAACTTTGCCGGGTGCTATTCCATTCAAAACGCATATCTTTCAGAAAATCGGGAATAAATTTTTCAAGAGAAATAAAATCTTCCCAATCCTTAAAACTACCGTTGTAAACGGAAAAAACATGATCGCATAACTTTCTTAAGTCCCATTCATAGTCACGCAGAAAAGCGCTGTCCTGTTTGGTGGTTATAACGGCAGGGCCATTGGGCAGCGGAAGTATATACATTATCTGCACTTCATCATCGTAACCGACAAGCCAATATGCCGTAATCCATGTTCTTCCAACAGCGTCTCTGTACAGCCCTGAAGCGGAAGGTTCTCCGAAAGAAAGTATTCTGTATCTGTTGCTGCCCCATATAGTCCTGTCGTTGCGTATATTTTGCAGAATTAAATCCATAATGTATTTTGGGTCGTTACATATTTTTTCAACAGAAACAGAGCTAGGTTTATTAATTTTATAGAAATTTACTCCCGACACGCCAGCGTAATACAACCGCCCATTATCGTCCAGATTATATGTTTTTCTGTCAAAGTTAGTAAGTTTCCAGTTATCGTCATTTGGATCTACAAAACTAATTTCCGGAAAAACCGACGAAAGAGAACTGTTAAGCAGATAGTAGCTATTTGCACCGGTAAGATATTCGGGAGCTTCGGAAAAAAGGGAAGACATGGCATCGTCATAATACGGGTTATAGGCTTCGCGTATTGACTGCCTGACTCCGCTGTAAGAATCCGGCAGGGTAATTTTTGTTTCAAAGGTGCTGTTAAGTTTGTTTGCCAGAATCAGGTGCCCAAACCGGAATTTATTTCTGAATGCCAGAACAGATTTTTCGCTGTCAAGAATAACATCCGCAGGCGTAGAATACAGAATATTTTCCCTTAAAGCAGTTACAACAGCTACAACCTTTCCGCCGGGTGTTACAAGCGGCCCGCCGGAATTTCCCGGATTCCCGTCTGCAGAACTTTTAAGAAGATTCCAGCGCCCGGAATCTTCTTCGGGAACTGTGCCAAGAACAAGCCCATTGCGTATAACAATGCCTTCGCCAAGCGCGTTCCCTATGCTAAAAACAGTATCGCCCGGTTTATAATTTCTTTCAAACTGAAAAAATGTATCGAAGGTTTTTCCCTTCACGGTAAAAACAAGAAAATCTTTCTCGTTGGAGCCGCCGGTAATTTGATCCACTTCGTAGACATTCCCCTGCGAATCGCGAATAAAGTACTTGTTAAAGACCATGCTTTCAAAACCAAGATTAATCACATGGAAAGCGGTTATTAATTCTGTGCTGGAAATTGCAAAAGCCGTTCCAATGGAATAATATTTATCACTCCTTACGGCAAACGGAATTAAATCCCAATCCGGTTCTTTTTCATAAACAATCTGGTCTTCAGCCGGTTTTTCAAGAACTACCTCAAAAACCGCATTCTGCACCAGTTTGAATGTTTTTGCTGACAAAAGCCCCGGACCCGAAGACTGCGGCATGGAAAGACATGACACTACGAATGCCAAAACAAGGATGGCAACAGGAAAAAACTTAAACTTCATAATATTAAGTTTACTGTATTTTTATTCATTTTCATAGGGGGGTATTGCGCCCAACTTGCCCAGCGCCCTTTGCACCCGCTCCACAGAACATTCCGCGCCAAGTATCCGCAAAGAGCCGAAAAGCGGAGGGCTTACGCGGCTGCCCGTTATTGCAACCCGCAGCGGCATCATAAGATCGCCAAGCTTTACCCCTCTTTTTTCTGCCTCCGCTTTGATAAAATTTTCCGCCTGTTCATCATCTGCCGATTCGGCCAACTGGCGCGTAATTTCCAGCCCAAGCTGCAAAAGTTCCCTCGTTTTGGCAAGGTCGCATTTTTTGGGCATAAATTCTTCCGCTGCGGGAATTTGCGGCTCTTTGAACAAGTAGGCAATTTTTTCACCCGCCTCGCCAAGAAAGACAAGGCGCTCCTTTACCAAAGCCATCGCTGCGGTAAAAATTTCCCGCTGCCGCTCAGTCAACTCGCCGCTGAAAAGACCCGCGCCTACCGCAAATGGCAGGCAAAGATCGGCAAGTTCTGCATCGCTCTTCATTCTTATGTACTGGCCGTTGTACCATTCCAGCTTTTTGTAATCAAAAACCGCAGGCGCTTTATTTAGCTTTTCAATGCTGAAACTTTGCGCAAGTTCATCCAGGGTGTAAATGTCTGTGCGGGCATTGTCACGCGGGCCTTCTTCGTAGGAAGCGCCCAAAAGCGCAATGTAATTTATCAGCGCTTCGGGAAGGTACCCCTGACGGCGGAATTCATCTATGCTTGTCGCTCCGTGGCGTTTGGAAAGTTTTTTTCCGTCCTGCCCCATCACCATCGGAAGATGGCAGAATTCCGGCGGAGTCCAGCCGAAAGCGCTGTACATGATCACATGAAGAGGCGTAGAAGAAAGCCATTCCTGGGCGCGAAGGACATGCGTAATCTCCATTAGATGATCGTCTACTACATTAGCAAGATGATAAGTGGGAAAACCATCCGACTTTAGCAGTACAGGATCCGGATTAATGTCCTCGTTTTTCCATTCAATGCTGCCAAGCAAATGATCGTTAAAACATGTTACCGCACGATTGCCGCCGGTATTATCGCCGCTTAGCGGGATTTTCAGCCTTACGGTACAGGCTTCGCCGGAGGCGGCTCTTTTTGCAGCCTCTTGCGGATCAATACTGCGGCAGAGTCGGTCGTAACCGGATTCCGAAGAATGAGCCGCCTCCCGTTCCTGGCGGAGTTTTTCAAGCCTGTCAGATGTGCAGAAACAATAATAAGCCTGCCCTTTGTCAAGCAATTCCTGCGCGTATTTTTTATAAATTGCAGTGCGCTCTGACTGAATGTACGGAGCAAAAGGCCCTCCTGTATCCGGCCCTTCGTCCCATTTAAAACCAAGCCAGTTAAAAGTATCGTAAAGATTTTTCACATAACTTTCGTCAAAGCGGGTACGGTCAGTATCTTCCAGCCGGAGAAGGAATTTCCCCTGGCTGCCATGACTGCGGGCAAAAAGATAGTTAAACAATGCCGTCCTTATTCCCCCAATATGCTGTAAACCGGTAGGAGAAGGCGCATAGCGGTCTCGTATAATCATGGGATTTATTATATCATAAAGAACAAACAGGTGACAGTCACTGTTTTCTGTTTTTACACTACGGAGGAGAATTTATGGCTAAAGAAACAAAAACCGCAGGGCAAAAGCTTGCGGATAAGCTTTTTTTTAAACTGAAAAATTGCTGGGAAGAAATAGACGCAAAAACAGAAAAGGAAATCGAAGGGCTTGCCTCTGCGTATAAAAAATTTCTGGACAGCGGAAAAACAGAGCGGGAATGCACAGAAGCCGCCTGCGATATGCTGCATAAAAACGGCTTTGTAAATATCAGCACTTTAAAAGATCAAAAATTTAAAACCGGCATGAAGGTTTATCAAAACATCCGGGGAAAATCGGTAATTGCCGCAATCCTTGGGAAAAAACCGGTTAGTGAAGGATGCAACATCCTTGGCGCTCATTTAGATTCGCCGCGCCTGGATTTAAAACAAAACCCGCTTTACGAAGACAGCGACTTTGCGTTATTTGACACTCATTATTACGGCGGCATAAAAAAATACCAGTGGACAACAATTCCTCTTGCAATGCACGGCGTATTTGTAAAAGAAAACGGAAAAAAGATAACCGTTAACATTGGCGAAGATGCAGGCGATCCGGTATTTACAATTACCGATCTGCTGCCACACCTTGCCAAAGAACAAATGCAGAAGAAAGCGTCGGAGGCGGTAGACGGAGAAGACCTGGACATTATTGCCGGCTCCCGCCCTTATGCCGACAAGGAAGCAAAGGAAAAAGTTAAACTCGCCATCCTGTCGCTCTTGCACGAAAAGTACGTCATAACGGAAAAAGATTTTGCCAGCGCAGAGATTGAATTTGTCCCCGCTTTTAAGGCAAGCGACGTAGGCCTCGACCGCAGCATGATCGGCGCTTACGGCCACGACGACCGCTGCTGCGCCTTCCCTGCCCTGAGGGCGATTACCTCTCTTGTGCGCGGTACCGACGTGCCGGAAAAAACCGCCGTGTGTTATTTATCTGACAAAGAAGAAACCGGTTCCGCCGGAAACACCGGCGCACGATCTTCCAACTTTACGGATTTTCTCGCAATGCTTTGCAACGGCAGCGAGGCGGCTCTGCGGCACTGCTGTTCCCGCTCCGCCATGCTGTCCGCCGATGTCAATGCAGCTTTTGATCCCACTTACGCCTCTGTGTTTGACAAAAAGAACGCTTCTTTTATGGGAAAGGGTCTTGTGCTTACCAAATACACCGGCTCCGGCGGCAAGTACGGCGCAAGCGATGCAAATGCAGAATTTTGCGCCAAAGTGCAGGCGATAATGAGCAAAAATAAAATTCAATGGCAATTCGGAGAACTTGGCAAAGTAGACAAAGGCGGCGGAGGGACAATCGCCCTTTACGCCGCCAACCTGGGAATAGAAGTCCTCGACTGCGGCGTCCCCGTCCTGTCAATGCATTCGCCGTTTGAAGTGATTAGCAAGATCGACCTTTACACGACGTTCAGAGGATACGTTGCTTTTTTACGCGAGGCTTAGGCTTAGGCTAAAAGCTTAGGCAATAACGTTAATGTTACGGCCAAGATTAGGATCGGTAACAGGCTGTGCGCTGGAAAGAAGTTTATCCAAAGCGGCGGCTTGTTCCTTCATGCTATCAAGCCCCATTGCCTGAACCTGAACCGCTGCCTGTTCCTGAAGCCTTGCCTGACTCATGTTTACTGCTGCTGATTGTATTTCCATACTGATATTATCGGTTGTTTTTCAGGATAAGGCAAGAAAAAAAATTGCCTGTTGCCGCCGTTCAGCAGAAATGAGCCTTGTTCATTTCTTTGCGGGCAGACAAATTACCGCGATATTCCGTACCTTCGCAGCATAGCCAAAAAACAGCCGCGGGGCATTGCTTCGGCGCCAAGGCTGAGCAAATGCTTTGTCGGCACCTGGCAGTCAATAAAGGCAATGCCGTTTTCAAAGAGCCTTTCCGCCAGGCACAGGAATGCGGCTTTGGAAGCATTGCTTTTTTTGGAAAACATGGACTCGCCGAAAAACGCCCTTCCCATGATAACACCGTAGCACCCGCCGGCAAGCTCTTCACCCTGCCAGGCTTCCGCCGAATGTGCATAACCAAGATGGTGAAGTTCCGTATACGCTTTAATAATGTCATCTGTAATCCATGTACCATCCTGCCCGCGCCGTTTCACTTCCGCGCAGTTCTTTATTACTCCCAAAAAATCATTGTCAAATTTGATTTGAAATTCGCCTGTTTTTAATATTTTTCTCATTGACGAAGAAATATGAAGTTTTTCCGGAAAAATTACACAACGGGGATCCGGCGACTGCCAAATAACAGGATCATCAGGATTGTACCACGGAAAAATCCCCTGCTCATAAGCCGAGAGCAGCATTCCCGGAGAAAGGTTTCCCCCTATTCCGACAATATCATCATTCCATTTTTCCGGATCGCCAAAGGGATAAAAATCCCGTTTATCAAGATAGGGAAAATCAGGATCTGGACCAGGCCTCATTAAAATTTTCTCCCAGGAACACTATCAGACTACACCCAGCTCTTCGGTAATATCCATGGAATAGCCATCGTGCCAGTCTACAATAGCGCTGCCGCCTTCGCTTAAACGGCCAAAAAGAACTTCGTCTACAAAGAAACCTTTTATTTTTTCTTCGATAAGCCGCCCGGCATTCCGAGCGCCGAATTCGCGGCTATAGCCTTCTTCGGCAAGCTTATCCACACATTCGCTGGTAACGGTAAGGGTTACATTCTTTTCGGCAAGCTGGGAACTAAAAACATCTATTTCTTTATTTACTATGGAAACCATTATATCGCGGGACAAATGCCCAAAACGGACAACTGCATCAAGCCGGTTACGGAATTCGGGAGTAAATATTTTTTCCACAGCGCTGTCTACTGCGCTGCCGTCCAGTATACGTTCGCCAAAACCAATAAGCCCTTTGCCAATTTCCCTTGCGCCTGCGTTACTCGTCATGATAAAAATTACATTTCGAAAATCGGCTTTGCGGCCCTGAGTATCGGTAAGGGTTGCATAGTCCATTATCTGCAAAAGAATATTGTAAATATCCTGATGGGCTTTTTCTATTTCGTCCAGCAAAACAACAGCATGAGGCTGTTTCCGCACGGCATCCGTAAGCTGCCCGCCGTCTTCGTAACCGACATAACCCGGCGACGAACCGATAAGGCGGGACACTGTGTATTTTTCCTGATACTCGCTCATGTCAAAGCGGATCATTGCCACGCCCAGAATTTCCGCAAGCTGGCGCGCAAGCTCGGTCTTTCCCACGCCGGTAGGGCCTGCGAAAAGGAAATTCGCAACAGGTTTATCTTTCGCCCTGAAACCAGCCCTTGACCGCTTAACCGCTTTGACAACTGCCGCAACAGCTTCATCCTGCCCAAATATTTTTTCTTTTAACCTGTTTTCCAAATCGCGAAGCTTGTCTCTTTCGTTCTCGCCTACAGACCGTTGCGGTATGCGGGCTATTTTGGAAACCACTGTCTCAATAACAGGTAAATTAATCTCGATTGTTTCAATCTGCCCGCCCTGCACGGTTACCGAGGCATCGGTTACCGAAGCGTCGGTTACAGACGCTTCGGTCTCAGGAACATCTGTTGAGATGCTCTCACTTGCGGGTGCAGCCGCTGACGCTTTAGCCGATGTTTCCGGCGGCAATGATTCCTGCGCTTTTTTTCTGTACGCTTCTATCCGCGCAAATGCGCCGGCTTCGTCTATTACATCGATAGCTTTATCCGGCAGCCGCCGCTCTGTAATGTACTGGGCGGAAAGACGCACTGCAGTTTCTACTGCTTCATCGCTGTAATGAACATGGTGATAATCTTCGTATTTGGATTTAAGCCCTTTTAATATATTAATCGCCATTTCTTCTGACGGTTCATTAATGTCTATCTTTTGGAAGCGGCGGGATAGCGCGCGATCTTTTTCAAAGAACTTATTGTATTCTTCGTGAGTTGTAGAACCAATGCAGCGGAGCCTGCCGGATGTAAGAGCGGGCTTTAGCATATTGGAAGCGTCAAGCGCGCTGCCGGAAACAGAACCTGCGCCGACAAGAGTATGAATCTCATCAATAAAAAGGATTGCTTTTTCTTTTTTAAGCATTTCTTCGACGACACGCTTAATCCTTTCTTCAAAGTCGCCGCGGTATTTGGTGCCCGCAAGCAAAGCGCCCATATCCAAAGAATAAATGTTAAAATCTTTAAGTATGGGAGGGACTATGCCCGCTACAATCCGCTGGGCAAGGCCTTCGGTAATTGCGGTTTTTCCAACACCGGAATCGCCCACATGGATAGGGTTGTTTTTAAACCTTCTGCAGAGCACTTGCACTGTACGGTCAAGCTCATCTTCCCTGCCGATTACAGGCTCCAGTTTTTGATCCCGCGCCAGGGCTGTAAGATCCGTTGTAAAGCGTTCCAGAATATTTTTTTTGCCTGCCCTTGCCCTCGGCCCAAAATCGCCTTGTTCATCATCGGGAATACCCGCATATTTACCGCCGTCATGTGTTTTTGGCGCATTTATAAAACCATTGTTTCCGTAACCGTGGGACAATATATCTAATAATTCAAACCGCCTTACTCCCGCCTTACGCAGGTAATACGCGCTGTAGCACCGTTCTTCATCAAAAAGAGATACCAGAATATCCGCTACATCGATCATTTCTTTTTGGGAAGACTGGCTTTGAATAACAGCACGCTCTATCACGCTGTTAAAACCTACAGTCTGGGTGGGCTCTTTTACATTGGCTGTAACAGGCAATTTTTGTTCAAAATAATTTTCCATTCCGTTTTTAAGCTGAGCCAGATTCGCGCCGCATGAGGAAAGCACCCCCTGGATTTCGTCAAAAGCAAGGGCAGCATAAAGAATGTGTTCTGGCGTAAGGTATTCATGTTTTCGTACTCTTGCTTCATTGTAGGCTGCGTTGATTATAGCTTGTACATGACCGGAAATTTTCATATTTCTCCCTTAAAATTATTATACCGCTCCAATTAAGCCGGTTCAACTATGCAGCGAAGCGGAAATTCATTCTTGCGGGCGGCATCGTGAACTTGCTGAACTTTCGTAACCGCAATGTCCCAGGCATAGACCCCTACCATACCACGGCCTTTTATGTGTACATCCATCATTATCTTGTCTGCATCCACGGCGCTTTTATGGAAAATCTCCATCAGAATACAAACGACAAATTCCATGGTTGTATAGTTATCATTAAGCAAGATAACCCTAAATTCTTCCGGTTCCTTATATTTATCTTTGGTGTTAGTTACCGGCCTTTCCTTAATTCGAGGTTCCATGCTTCATTTTATGAGAATAAAGCTGCGATTGTAAAGATGGGCGTAAAAGGGCGCAAAGTTGATGTTGGCAAAAGATGATAATCCGGTATTTCTATCGAATACCACGGCGATCATTTACATATCCAAAAAATTATTGTATGATAAAAGTATGACTCAATTCCCGATAGATGCAGATATTCTGCCGCCAACCGACGACCGCATCTTCAAAACACTACTGACGCACCCCAATGCCAAGCCGGTACTGATAAATGTCGTATCAGCGGTCATTGAACGTACGGTTATAGATGTACAGGTACGAAACAATGAGATGCCGACGATGGATATTGATGAAAAGGCAGAGCGTTTTGACGTGAACTGCGTCATAGACTCAGGTGCCCAAGTTGATGTTGAGATGCATTGTCTCTCGCGGGAAAAAGTAAGAGATGATGAACGGATCAATTTTATTAACAAGTACATTTACTATTTGACTGATCTGCATTCATCACAGAAGTCGAAAGGCGTTATGTATACGAATTTAGTGCGAACGTATCAAGCAACTTTTTGCACGGGCACAATTTTTCCCACCTCGCCTGATTTTGTTAATCGTTTTTCACTGCGAACACTGAACGGTGTGCAATTGAGCGATCAGCTTAATATTATTATCATTGAATTAAGTAAGCTGAACGCCATTTTGAAGAAACCAGTTAAAGCACTAACGCCATTTGAAATGTGGTCGTTGTTCTTCCGGTATGCGCCTGATCCGGAGTACCGGAAGTTGATAAATGAAATAATAGAAGCGAAGGAGGAGATAGGCATGGCAACTGCATTATTACAGGAAATAAGCAAAGATGAACGGGAGCGAGCCATCTACCGAAGCCGCCGAATGGCTGAAACGGACAGGATTTCAGACTTACTCACCGCCGAGAAGCGCGGCAATATGCAAGTATTCGAGCTTCTTGATAAAGGTATTTCTCTGGCTGAGGCAAAAAAAATACTGGGCATAGACAATTAACAAAGCCGTTCGTGCCGCAGACACTACATATAATGTCGTTATGCGCAATGGCACACGTGTGCCCGAAGAACATGGGCAAAGTTGGATGATAATCCGGTACCTGACCCCTCAAACAACGGTATTACTTTTATGCTATTTTTTTTCAAGGGTAACTTCCCATTTGGATTTTTGGCCTGAAGGTATAACCATCTTTAACCGGGTTTTATCGCTGTTTAAATAAAAACCTGATAAGTCCATATTGTCAATTCCGTTAAAATTTTCCATTATGATATAATACTTTCCAATGGTTATATTCATATAATCCATGATTGGTTCGTAATATGCAGTTAAATTATCCCATAATGTGTCTTTGGTATGACCTTTATTAACCTTTATGGTATCGCCAAGTAATTTGTCATATACTATTTTTGTTTTTGCAAAAATTTCATTGGAATTTTCTTCATATTCAACAATATAATACTCGTAAAAAACAGAGGTCGCTGGTATAGGTACATCAAATTGGAATGAATACGAATCATGGAAAAATCCATGGTCATCAATTTTTAAAGTAAAAGATCCCTCCCATGTTCCAGCAATTTCATTGATATGTGCAATTTGTTCCCATTCATTCGTTCCATCCGTTTTACAACTGCTGGCAGTCATTCCTACGATGACCACCAGTACCAATAGTCCACTTTTCGTTCTTTTCATCTGACAGACTCCTTCCTTAAGCCTTGTTTTATTTCCCCACATATACGGCGACCAAAGTTTCATTCTCATTTTGGTCCTCTCTAACACATATCATATAATCCTTGTAAAGAACGTTAATGCCCATATCCATACCGCGAAACGACTTGTCCACACCAATTAGTTTCCCAGTTTTAGGCTCATATACTCTTAAGCCTGAATACTGAGCCACATAGAGTTTATCATGGGCAATTATAGGATTGGTATGAAGAGATAATGAGTTTTTTGAAATGTCATTCCATACTAACCTTCCCGTTACCGCATCTATGCAATGAATGTTCCGATGGCTGTTAGGAGTATAGCAAGCATCTGAAGTATAGTATATTTTTCCGCGATAATATTCCGCCTGAAACAAGTAAGGAACTGAATAGACTTCTGCGTCAGGAGTATCCCATGTAAAAACATGGCGGAACAGCGGTTTTGCTGTTTTTAAATCCCAAGCGGATATGGACCAGCTTAAATAATATATTATGTTTCCATGTATAAATATGGGATTATCCGAGCTTCCTTTTTCCGGGGAAGGGACATTACCGTCATCAGATCCGCCAAATACTTGATGAAATACCATCTGCTTTGTGTCAATATCAAAACCAGCAAACTCAATGGGTGTAAAAGACGACCAAGTACTGGTATATACAATGTTATCATGTATGACAGGTTTAGCTCTGACAGCACATTTCGATTCAGGCTCCCATATTACCTCGGGCGTTAGTGTTTGCATTGTTTCAGGCTCACCGTGACAAATATCATTTACATTGAGACGAACAAAGTACTCGCTGGTATAACTCCAAAGCCCAAAATAGAGATACTGTTGATATGAGGTAGTATTGTATTCCATCTCTAAATGTTGATCCTCAATGTCAACCTCAACCAGCGCAGTGTGTTCCCCTGTTTTACAGTCAAAACATGCGATTATATTTGGTTCCAAAAATACATACACATAGTCATCCATTACTATTGGTCGGCAAAGGATAATATTACTAAACAGTATGCTGCGCCATATCAGGCTTCCGTTTTCGGCATTTAACCGAGTCAGGGTATAAATATTAACGGTCGTATAACCGGGAGGGCGTTCATAAAAATACACGGAATCGCCGTTAACTGTATGCGATTGAAAATCGTTGCTGATCAATCCGGAATCCCATGCAATCATTGCTTTATAGGATGGTTCCTTCCCGGATTCCGCCCCGGTTTTATCAGTAAAATAATCGCAGGAAGCAAACAGCAAACATATAAATACAATTAAACCTGTATTTCTCATACTGTAACTCCATAATAATTCGTATAATGTAACATAAACCATCGTTTTGTCAAGAAAAACTTTCATATTTCGCACGATAAGCGCATGAACAAACACAGGAAACAAATAAACACATGCCCGGAAGCCCAAACCCCTGACGAGGGCATGTGCGTGGATCGGAGAAAACGCCAGGCCAGAGCCTGCGTAAGAAAATGCCACGAACATCGAGACCTCGTCAGGGGTTTGGGCTTCCGGGCAGGCGAGTTAATTGTTCATATGTTTATCGTGGCATTATCGCCATTACGATTATTGATAATTTGCTTCTTTTAAGTTAAAATATAATAACTATGAACAAATTTAATCCTTTTGAATTAGCAGATTTTGCGCGGTATTACGGTTTCCATTACGATAACATCAATCCTTTGGCCCTTGTTAAAGAAGTGTTAATCGAAATGGAAAGAGGGCTTGCCGGCCTTGAATCCAGCCTTCCAATGCTTCCGTCTTATATTTCCCCGGTTACACGTTTGCCTCCGGGAAAGACTGTTCTCGCCCTGGATGCAGGCGGCACCAATTTGCGCTCCAGCCTTGTGCAGTTCAACGAAAACGCAGAAGCTTCCGCGCAGGGAACAAAAAAAATCCCTATGCCCGGAACCACCGGCCATGTGAGCGCGAAAGAATTTTTCGATGCCATTGCAGATGCCGCCCTTCCGCTGCTTCAAAGCACAAAGATCGAGGGTATTGGTTTTACTTTTTCTTACCCAATGGAAATTACAACCGAGGCGGACGGGATTCTTTTGTCTTTCAGCAAGGAAGTAGACGCTCCGGATGTGGTGGGTAAAAAAATAGGGCAGGGATTGCGCGAGGCTCTTGCCGGAAAAGGTTTTAAATACGACGGCCCAATTGTGCTGTTAAACGATACTGTGGCAACTTTGCTTTCCGGCCTTGCCACAATCCCGCCGGACGGCGAAGCTGTAAAAACCAGGAACGATTTTGGCGCTTTGCCAGGCCCTGTTGCCGGCTTTATTTTGGGGACAGGTTTTAACACTGCATACCCCGAAACAAATATTCCAAAAATCAATTTTAATTCTCCGTCGGCTCCGCAAATTGTAGTATGCGAAACAGGCTGTTTTAATGTCCGCTACCGCGGCAGGCTGGACAGGGAATACGACAGCACCACAAAAAATCCGGGTGTGTATGCGCTGGAAAAAGCGGCATCCGGCGCTTATCTTGGACCGCTGACACTGCACATTCTAAAGCAGGCAGTAAAAGATAAAGTTTTATCTTTTACAAAATCGAACGAGCTTCTGGCAATGCCGCACCTTGAAACCAGAACCCTGAACGAATTCAACCACGCCCCTCTTGCGGCTCAGGGGCCGCTTGGCTCGCTGTTCGCTCCAAACGAAGCAGACGCTCTTGCAGCAGTGCAGTACATTACGTCCATCGTTACAGAACGCGGCGCACTTTTTTCCGCTGCTGTATTGGCTGCTACTGCAGAACGGATGAGCAGTAGTTATGCGCCGTATTCGCCCATCCGCATCGCTGTGGAGGGCACAACATACATGATTTACAAGGGTATGCGCCGCTCGCTTGAATCGCGCCTTCATCAAATGCTGTACAGTAAAGAACCGCGCCCTTATGTCATTTCGCCGGTTGAACAAGCAAGCCTCTTTGGCGCTGCGGTTGCAGCATTAAGCAAGTAGCTTAGCAAACAGCGTTTACCGCAAGGAGAAAAAATGTCAAATAACGAACACCGCATCCCATTACGCGATGAAACTGCTTTAACCGACACATGGGATCTGTCAAAACTTTTTGCAGATAACGAAGCATGGAACAGGGGTCTTGCGGAATATGAAAAAATGGCGGAAAAGATTCCCTGTTTTAAAAACACGCTGGATAAATCCGCAGAAAGCCTTGCAGATTACCTTGATTTTTCCCGCGACTTAAATATTCTTGCGGAAAGGCTAAGTTACTATGCGGAACTAAGGCAGTCCGAAGACGAAGGGGCAGCCGCGGCAAGAACAATGACCGGAAAAATAACCATGGCGTCCGCAAAAGCAAGCGCTGCCTCTGCGTGGGAAAATCCGCAGATACTGGCTATTCCGGAAAAAGATATGGAAACCTTTCTTACGCACGAACGAATGGCAGATTACCGTATTTATTTGCAAAGAATACTCCGTTATAAACCGCACATTTTAAGCGATAAAGAAGAGCGGATAATCGCCATGCATGCCGAGGGGGAAGGAACAGCCGACGACGCTTTTTCGGTGCTTACAAACGTGGACTTTAACTTTGGGCTTATAGATACTCCCGAAGGCAAGCGCCCCATTTCGCAATCTACATTTTCTGTATTCATGGAAAATTCAGACCGCGATTTACGGCAAAAAGCCTACGAAACTTTTTACAGCTGTTTCGAATCGCATAAAACCACAATTGCATGTCTATATTCCGGCTCTGTCAAACAGGATGTAATCAATGCCCGCATAAGGGGTTATTCTTCAGCCCGTTCGGCGGCGCTGTTTCCCGACAATGTCAGCGAGACAGTTTATGATAACCTTATTTCCGCCGTCAGCGGCAAACTGGAAAATCTTCACCGTTACTATGAACTTCGCAAACGCGCAATGAAACTTTCTGAACTGCGGCATTACGATGTCTACGCGCCCCTGGCTCCAGCCGCAAAAATAAACATAAGCTGGAACGAAGCTGTCGATATGGTATCCAATGCGCTTGCCCCGCTTGGCGATGAATATGTTTCTACTTTGCGCACAGGGCTTTTGGGGCGCTGGGCGGACCGCTACGAAAACAAAGGCAAAAGATCGGGCGCATTTTCCGCCGGAAGTTTTACAGGCGATCCTTACATTATGATGAACTACAAAGACGATTCAATCCGGGAAGTTTTTACCCTCGCGCACGAAGGCGGGCATTCAATGCACTCGTGGTATTCTGCGCGCAGCAATCCTTTTATGCATTACAATTACACAATCTTCGAAGCCGAAGTGGCAAGCACCTTTAACGAAGAATTATTATTCCGTTATCTTGAAAAAAATGCGGGCAGCAAAGAGCTGCAGTTCTACCTTGTCAATAAACATGCCGACGATCTTTTGGCTACATTGTACCGGCAGACAATGTTTGCCGAATTTGAAAAAACAACCCACGGACTTGAAGAAGGCGGCACACCGCTGACAGTGGAAGTGCTGCGCTCGGCATACCGCGAACTTCTAAAAAAATACTTTGGCCCGGCAATGGTTTTTGAAGAAACAAGCGATCTTGAAGGCTTAAGGATACCCCACTTTTACAGGGCATTTTATGTCTACAAATACGCAACCGGAGTTTCTGCAGCCCTTGCGCTTGCGGATCGCGTCCTTGGCGGCGGTGAAAAAGAAAGGGAAGAATATTTCAATTTTCTGAAATCCGGCGGTTCGCGTTTCCCAATCGACTCTCTTAAAGCCGCCGGTGTGGACATGAGTTCTCCTCAGCCCATAAATGCGGCCTGCGATACTTTTGGGCGGCTGGTGGACAGCCTGGAAAAAATGCTGTAATTCGATTCTATAGTTTATACTATAGTATGCAGATTAAAGATTTTGACATTGCACACCCTCGACTTTTATCTTGTTTTAGGTAATAATACGGTAATGACTAGTGTAAAAGTAGATTCTACATCGATTCGAAAAGTTGAGTTGTTTTCCAGCTTGCCCGAGGAAGAGATCGATTTTGTTGTCTCTCATTCAGGAATACTCAACCTGCCGAAAGGCAAACTCCTGTTTTCTTCCGGGGAAAAAGCCAAACATTTTTATATTCTTAAAAGCGGGGCAATCCGTGTATTTAAACCCCGCGACGACGGCGGCCAGGATGAAATGGCGCATTTTACCCAGGGCGACACCATAGGCGATTTTGACTTTGCAAGAGGCGCCGAATATGACGCATGCGCCGAAGCGGGGGAAGATTCTGAACTTATTCAATTTCCCGGAAAATGCTGCACAATGGATTCCCTTGCAGAAGAAGACCCTCATACAATATGCAGAATTCTTTTAAACGCCATTATAATGATGACCGGGCGCATTAAATCTACCAGAAAGTTAATTATGGAAAATATGTCCTGGGTACAGGAACTTCACAGGAGAGCTTATGAAGATTCCGGAACCGGTCTTTGGAAACAGACTCTTATTGCAGATGAGATTATCGGGCTTTTACAAAACCCTTCGGCTTTGATCATGCTAAAACCGGATCGTTTTAAAATACTGGTAGACTCAAGAGGGCACAGCGCCGGCGACGAGGCAATGATTAGGATAGCGATAATATTAAAAAACATTACACGGCAAGTTAATCAAGACAGGCATTGCTGGCCAATGCGCTTTAAAAGCAACGAAACAGGGCTTATATTAACTGACTGCGATGCTGCCCTGGCTGAAAAAATTGCCAAAGATCTGTTTGAAGCCGTTGCCGCCATGGAACCGGTGCCTGCCAGCGGCGAAATACCGTCTTTTACTTTTTCTGCGGCAATATCCTGGACAATCTGGCCCGCAGACAGCACGGATTGGGAAAACCTTTTTCAGGGTAATTATACATCTCTTATGGACACATGGCGGGCAGGCGGAGAAAAAGTAATTCATTACAGCCCAGCAAAACAAGGGGACATAGCTGAAAATGAATAAAAAAACAGAAAACGATTCGCTGGTTAGTTCATTCTTGTCAAAGCTGCCTCTTTTTTCTGAACTTAGCGAGGCGGAATTTATCATTATTACAGAGGTTCTGCAGACAGTTCATTTAAAAGAAGGGGAGCCAATTTTTAAAGAAGGCGATACGGGAAAAGAAATGTTTATCCTGTATTCAGGGGCAGTAAGCGCATTTTACCAGCAATCTGACGGGAATCAACGGAAATTATTTGACGCGGCGCATGGGGATTTTTTTGGAGAGATGTCCATTATTGCGCATGAACCCAGATCGGCAACTATTATAGCTACCGAAGATTCAATTTTAATAATGCTGCGCGAAGTTGATTTTTACCGGATAATTTCTGAACATCCGATAATTGGTTTTAAAATACTAAAGTCCATAAGCATTGTCCAAAATCAATGGCTGGATCAGTCATCCAAATCCTGCAGCGATCTTATAAGATGGGGTGAAACTGCGCGGCGCAGAGCCATTACCGATGAAATGACGGGCCTTTACAACCGCCATTTTCTGGAAGAATCCATCAAGGAACGTTTTAACAATTCATCAATGAATTTGCGCGTAATGTCCATGCTGATGCTGGACTTAGACAAGATTCACGGCATCAACGACCGCCACGGTTCCAAAGCCGGAGATATGATAATTACATCGGCTGCCGAAATAATCCGTTCGTGCCTGCGCAATGGCGACATTCCTGCCCGTCTTTCGGGGGATGAATTTGCAATTCTTCTTCCCGACACCGACGAAAACAACGCAGCGCAGGTTGCCGAACGGATAAGGGAAAACATTGAGAAAAAACAGATTGATGTTCCCGCAAGCCCAAACTCCAGTGAGACTGTTTCAATTGGCACCCGCACCAGCATTGGCATAGCAATAGCGCCGGTTCATGCCGCCGATATGGAAGAACTTGTTAATGCAGCAGACACCGCCCTGCGAAGAGCCAAAGAGCTTGGCAGAAACCGCGTGGAAATTTACGGGTAAGAGCGTGCTATTGCCCCATCTTTTATAGCATGATAAAATCAAAAAAATAGTGATTTTAAGGAAAAGGAGCTTGTTTTGGCAAAAGTTAAGGAAAAACAGTATATTTACATTGTCCAGGCACAGTTAGAGCCCTCGAAATGTAAAATCGGCAAAACAAATGACCTTAATCGACGCTTAAAAGAATATAACAATGTTACTGGTAAGTCCAAAGAAAATAAATATCAGTATTTGTTCAGTTGTGAAGTAATAAATATGGCGGAAGCAGAAAATGCCATAAAAGAAGTATTTTTTCATCTTAGGGAAGAAACAAACAAAGAAATTTATTTTTATAATTCTGTTTTATTTAATGATTATGTTAAATTTATAAAATCTCATAAATCGTTTATTAAAGAAATATTTATCAAAACAGAAGAATCCAAAAAGCAAATTGTTAAAATAGTAAAAAGGACTAAACCTTCTCTTGAAGAGAGAGGTGTTACAAAAAAAGATGTATTACAAAGAGCACAAAAAGCAAAAAATGATGAATTTTATACACGATATGAAGATGTTGAAAAAGAAATATTAATGTATAGTAAATCAATCTGGAAAAATAAAGTCGTATTTTGTAATTGTGATGATGCCGTAGATGCTGATGAAAAGAAAACTTCCGCTTTCTCTTTATATTTTATTAAAAATTTTAAGGAATTAGAATTAAAAAAATTAATATGTACTCATTATGTAAATGATCAACCATATCTGCCTTTTGTTGATCTTTTTGATCAAGGTCCAAAAGGTTATATTTTTACAAAAAATGGGTACAGGGAATTTGGTAAAAAAGAATATCCACCGGGGTATAATGGCAGTTTTGATCACCCTCTTTCATTAAAAATACTTAATGAAGAAGCGGACATTGTTTGCACAAATCCTCCGTTTTCAAAGGCAAAGGAATATTGGGAAATCATAATAGGCAGCGGAAAAAAGTTTTTAATTGTTTCCGGTGAAACGAATGTAAAAAATGCCGCTTATATTCATTTCTTTATAAATAAAAAGGTATGGGCAGGATATAATGATTTACGTTGGTTTTTAACGCCAAAAAGAGAACTTACAAGAGCGGCGGCATTTTGGTTTACCAACTTTTCCATAAAAAGCAGACCTAAATCAAAAAACTTAAAAATAGTTCCATTAAAAGAAATTCCTGAAAAATATAAAAATTATGACGACGAAAAATTATTATTAGTTGATTATTGCTATATTCCAGGCGATTATAAAAAACCTTTTGCCGTATCGACAACCCCAATTTTAAGTGGTTTATTGGAAAAAGGGTATAAATATGTTCAAGATAAAGAATATGTTCCATATATAAATGGCAAAAGATGTTTTGGAAGAGTTTTGGTTCAAAAATGTGAAGGCATAGAGTAAACGTCTACGACCACCGTGGTTATCTTTTGCGGTCGCAAATTGCGACCGCAAATTGTCCCATTCATCTTCAGTTAGCTGAAACATAAAATCAGACGGAAACCGCTCAATATTGCGCTTTACGGCTTCATTCAATCTTTTTACTTCAATCCCATAAAGTTCAGCCAAATCACGATCAAGCATAACTTTCTGACCGCGTATTTCATAAATCATTTTTTGTATGTGTTTTAATTCATTTGCCATATATACATCTTACTACTTAATTTTTGTGTAGTCAAATCATTTATAGTCATTACATGCAAAAGTAATGAAATGCATTTCATACATAAGCATTCAATATTCAAGTAACAGTTTAAACATAAAATTCAATGGTCAGAAAATAAGTTATTGAGAGCAATAATGATTTGCTTTATTGCTTCGTCATGTTTTGAAAATTAGGGGAAAGTATCTACGACCACCGTGCCTATCTTTTGCGGTCGCAAATTGCGACCGCCGCTGTATTATTAATTAGCTATTGACAATTTGTAGATAATAATCTACAATCGAAATATGTACGATATAGATAAAACTGATAACTTTATCGCGTGGTTGCACGAGTTGACAGATATTCGCGCAAAAGCACAAATCAGAGCCAGAATCGAACGTGCCAGTAAAGGCAATTTCGGTAAATGGTCAGCGGAAGGAGGTGAAGTTCGTGCGATGGTCATAGATTATGGTCCTGGTTATCGGTTATATTACACCATTCGTCGTAATAAAATAATTATCCTCTTATGTGGAGGAGACAAGAGAACTCAGAAAGCAGATATTAAAACGGCTCATAAGCTAGCAAGGGAGATTTTATGAGACATTCGTTTCATATTCAATATTACTGTGCAGTACAACTGCACAAAAAAGAGGTTAAATAAATGAAAACTACTAAATGGAACATTTACGATGAACTCAAAACAGAGGAAGATATTCAAGCGTTTGTTGAAGCTTCCATTATTGAAGCAGAAGATGATACAGATCCCAGTTTACTTGCACATGCCTTGGGAGTTGCAGCTAAGGCACGAGGTATGCTTGCAGTTTCTCGTGATACTGGCATTGATCGTGCAGGTCTTTACCGTTCCTTTACTAAAGGCGGTGATCCTCGTATCAGTACTTTTGACAAGGTAGCGCGTTCTCTTGGTTATCATCTTACACTTGCTCCCATGCAGTGAAGAAGTAACAGTTAATTCATTAAAGTTCGAACAGCAAATTCGTAACCGTCAACCAAATCAACATCTCACAGCGTTTCTGTCTGCGATTATAGCAAATAAAAATGAGAAAAATTATTGTCCACAATCTCAGCCGGTTGCCAACCCGATTCAGATAGCAAATAATCTTTTTTTTCTTCTCACTTCGCTTTTATCTTTCTTCGCTTCATGGTTGGCGCACAATGCGGAAGCCCACATCGTAGCTCCAGTCGTTGTTGTTGCCCCGATACGCAGAACGTAAGTACTCAGCCTGATTGTACCAGCTTCCACCACGTATCACATGATGGGTAGACCCCAACAAAGATGCGCCTGCGGGGTCTTTTGGTACAGTACTAGTAGTACTAGTCTCAAACATTTTACTATTATCACTATTATACCAGTCCCAACACCACTCCCATACATTCCCATGCATATCATACAAGCCCCACGCATTGGGATTATTGTTTGGCGTTTTCTTTTTTCCTACTTCATGCGTTTTGCTATTACTGTTACCACTATACCATGCAATTGATTTCATTTTATCTGAATCTGCATAATTATTGTTTCCAT